>Ga0268299_1001148_pt1 | contig 54394 bp, 49 predicted proteins | sample NOBtaG_FD_193484 | JGI IMG/M metagenome (GOLD analysis project Ga0268299, IMG submission 193484) | Activated sludge microbial communities from bioreactor in Nijmegen, Gelderland, Netherland - NOB reactor | ecosystem: Engineered > Bioreactor > Aerobic > Activated sludge | place: Netherlands... | reverse complement strand
CTCAAGGACGTGCTGCAGCGCATGACCGTGGGCCTTCCCGCCAACCGTCTCGACGAGTTGCTGCCCTGGAACTGGGCCGCTCAACACATTAAACCTTGATCGACGTGCAATCCGGCGACGCTTACCCAGCTTGCTGGGCTCTGATTCAAGCGGCCGACGAAAGGCCCCCATCGCGAATCAAATCCAGCTCCACGAGACTCTGCACCGGATACCGTCGTGTAACTCCGCACAACCCGACACTCAATGTAACGCGATCCAATGACCCTTCTCGTTCGCGTTGCCGATACCCGTCACCATAGCGCTGCCGTCACTGGCGCACCAACGCGTGCGACCGGGCAGGCCCTCCTTGCGAAGAGGCTGCCCGGGTCGTCTGGTTAGGCCTGCTGCCACGCGGCGGCAATGGCAGTCTGCACGGCGCTCGGCAGGTTGTTGTAGTAGGTCACGGCCGGGTCGCTGCCTTCGCCGGTGAAGCTGGCCATGGCATTAGAGCCGGCTTTTCTCGCTGTGCGGATCACCGATGGGGCCGAGGTCTCGTCTGATTCGCTACCCGCCGAGATACAGACTGCGCCGGCGATGTCCCCGGTGATCATCGGGCGCACGACGCCCGGGATCGAGATCGAGTTGATCGGCGGCCGTAGGGTCCGCTCTGAGCGGGACGTCGATCCCGAGACGGTGCGTCGGCTGATCACTGCGCTTGAGGGATAGCGGTTATGATGCTCGTCCCGGCCGCACTGAAGGTGCATGTGGTGCTTGATCGCCTGAGCACGGGCGCGGTCTTGCGCCGGCTGGCGCAACGCGCGTTCATTGACGGGGCCCACCGGCGATGCCAATCAGTCGCTCGCCTCCTCGGGCAGGTCATCCCCGTGTCGTCGATCGGGCGCATCACTCTCGGCACCGTGCAGATCGGCCTCCCCTACGGGATCGGCGCCGCCGCCCGCGGAATGCAGCTTGCCGCCGCGATGGCGATTCTGGACCGGGCCGCGGCCTTGGGAATCGGCAGTTTGGATACGGCCCGTGCCTATGGCAATGCCGAGCGCCGAATCGGCCAATGGCTCGCCAGACGCGGCACCGCGTTGCGGCCGGTCATCGTCTCCAAATTTCCGGCCCTCGCGAATGGCGACCCCGTGGCGGCGCTCCGGCGCGCGCTGGACGAATCGAAGGCGGCGCTCGGGCTTCGGAAAATCGACCTCTACCTCGCGCATCGCCATGGCGACCTGTTGCTGCCCGGAGTCGCCCCTTCATTGCGCAAGATGACCGATGCCGGGGAGATCGGCGGTTTCGGCGCCTCCATCTATTTGCCGGAAGACGGACAGCGCGTTCTGGCGGTCGAAGGGCTAGCGGCCCTGCAGCTGCCCTACAGCCTGGCCAATACCGCATGCGCCGATTCCGGTCTGATCGTGCGCGCGCGCGATGCCGGCATCGCCGTCTTCGCGCGCAGCGTTTTCCTGCAGGGGCTTCTGGTGACCGATCGGGCGCGGGTGCCGGATCGCCTGGCGGCCGCCGGTCCGGTCCTCGCGCGCCTCGCCGCCCTCGCCGCGCGCAGCGGCTCGACCCTCACGGCCATCGCCTTGTCTGCGGCGCTGTCGATCGCGGGCATCACGTCGATCGTGCTCGGCGCCGACGACGCGGATCAGATTTCGGACGCCGTGGCGCAAGCACGTGCGGCGCCGACCGATCTCGGCATCGTCGCCGAGGCCCGCGCGATCGCATCCGAACTGCCGGAAACTCTACGCGACCCCCGTCTCTGGCCCCGTTGAGGCCGTCGCGGAACTTAGGCGTGAATTGCCACGAGGAAGCGGGAAACGGCGGTCGCGAGCTGAAATTCCTTCGGCAAGCGCGAAGGCCGCAGGGCCGGGACTGGGCCATTTCTTGCTAGTGACGATATGTGCTGAAGGCGATGTGATAAGGCCCTAGCTCGTCGATTGTCAGTTGATGCAGAGTGGCACCATTCCGAATTGCCGCAATGAGTCATGTCCCCCAATCTCAGCCGCCAGCTTAGGTTTGCAAAGGATCCAGTGCGCAGTGCCAGTGGCGCTGTGGCTGCCCAGAATCAGCGGGCCGCGGATATTGGTGCAAGGGTGCTCGTTTCTGGCGGCAACGCCATTGATGCCGCGATCGCCACGGCCTTTGCGCTTGCGGCAATCGAGCCCTGGATGAGCGGGGTCGGCGGCATCGGTTTCATGATGGTCTGGGACGCACGCCGCCGCCGCGGCCACACGATCGATTTCAGCGCCATCAGCGCCCGCGCACTCGATCCCGACGATTACGTGCTGACCGGCCGCAGCGGCGCCGATCTCTTCGGCTGGCCCGAAGTGATCGAGAACCGCAATGTCGTCGGCTATCCGGCCATGGCCGTGCCCGGGCAGCCCGATGGGATGCGACTCGCCCACGAAACCTTCGCGACCAAGCCTTGGGCCGCCTTGCTCGAGCCCGCCATCGGACTGGCGCAAGAGGGGATCGAAGCCGATTGGTGGGCGTCGCTCGTGATCGCGTCGGCAGCGCCGGATCTGGCGCGATTTCCTCAATCGCGAAATTGGTTCCTGCCCGGCGGTTTCGTGCCGGTGGCGGACTGGGGCGGAATGCTGCCGCGGCTCGCCAATCCTGCGCTGGCGACGACGCTCTCGCAGCTCGCGGCCAAGGGCGCGCGGGATTTCTACGAGGGGGCCATCGCACAGGCCCTAGCGGCCGATCTCGCGCGCGGCGGCTCGCGCATCGGTGCCGACGATCTCGCGAGCTACCGCGCACGGCTGGCCGAGCCGCTGAGCATCGATCGTGCCGGCAAGCGCCTGTTGACCGCCGGCGGCCTCACCGCCGGGCCGACCTTCAAGGACGCGCTCGCCCGGATCGCGCCGGGGCCCGGCAAGACGCTCGATGCGGCCGCCTTCGTCGCCTATGCCGAGGCCTTGTCGGCGGCCTATGCCGCAAGGCTCGAAAGCATGGGCGAAGGCCGCGCCGCCGCGGAATGCACGACGCATCTTTCGGTCATCGACCGCGACGGCAACATGGTGGCGCTGACCCAGACCTTGCTCTCGCTATTCGGCGCCAAGGCCGTGCTGCCGGAAACCGGCGTATTGATGAACAACGGCATCAACTGGTTCGATCCCCGGCCCGGTCGGCCGAATTCGATCGGGCCGGGAAAACGCCCGCTCTCGAACATGCTGCCGGTACTGGGCCTGGCGGGTGAGGAGCCCTGGCTCGCCATCGGCGCCTCGGGCGGCCGGCGCATCCTGCCGGCAGTGCTGCAGTTGGTCTCGTTCCAAGCGGATTGCGGCCTCACCCTGGCCGACGCCTTCCACCGCCCGCGTATCGACGTGAGCGCACCGGGTGAGGTCGGCGTCGATCCGCGGCTAGACCCTACGGCGAAGTCGGCGTTGGCCGCGCGTTTCAAGACGACCGAGCGGATCCGTGTGCCCTTCCCACTAGCTTACGCGTGCCCGGTCGCCGTGGCGGTAGAAGACGGCGAACGCGTGGCCATGACCGAGATCGCGCAGCCCTGGGCTGCGGCCGCCGCCGGCTGAGCCATCGACGAACAAGGAAGGAGAAGCCCGTGCCGTCCGCGCTGCCGTCCAAAAACGCGCTAACGATCTGCTTCGCCCATGTCGCCTATCGGCTCGCCGAGCGGTTCGCGGCGCGCAACACGGGCATCCAGCATTTCGAGGTCCGCAGCGTCGACGAGCTCGCGGCTCGCGTGGGCGAGGCCGATGTCGTCGTCGTCTCCGGTTTCTGGCGCAATGAATTCGCCGAGCGCGCCCCGAAGCTCCGCTTCATTCAATCGATCAGCGCCGGCGTCGACCAATATTCGAAGCCGCTTTTGGCGGCCAAAGGCATCCGTCTCGCCAGCGCCCAGGGCGCCAACGAGCGCGCCGTGGCCGAGCACGCGATGGCGATGATCCTGGCGCTGGCGCGGCGCCTGCCCGAAGCGCGCGACAACCAGGCGAAACGCCAATGGCGCGGCATGATCTCGGATATCGCACGGCGCGAGGAAGAGCTCGGCGGCAAGACGCTGCTCGTCGTCGGCCTCGGCCGCATCGGCCAACGCCTCGCGCGTCTCGCCAAGGCGTTCGACATGCGCGTGATCGGCACCAAGCGCGATCCGTCGACCGGGGCGGGGGCCGCCGACGAGGTGCACGCGAACGGGCGTCTGGCCGAATTGCTGCCGCAGGCGGATATCGTGGCGCTCACCTGCCCGCTGACGCCGGAGACCGATAGGCTCATCGACGCGAAGGCGCTGGCGGCGATGAAGCCCGGCGCTCAGCTCGTCAACGTCGCGCGCGGCCGCGTCGTCGACCAGCCCGCGCTGATCGCGGCCCTCGAAAGCGGCGGCCTCACCGCGGCCGCCCTCGATTGCTTTCACGACGAGCCGCTGCCGGGAAGCTCGCCGCTCTGGGCCTTTCCCAACGTGCTCATAACGCCGCACAGTGCCGGCGAAACACGCCGCTACGAAGACAACGTCCTCGATCTCCTGATGGAGAATCTCGACCGCCTGTGGCGCGGCGAAGCAGCGCTGCGCAATCAGGTCGTGTGAGGTCTGCGCTGGATATCCGTAGAGTCTAGAGCCCCTCCGACTGAGGACGCTCTGCCATGACACTCACTCAGATTCGCGAATCGTTTCGATGGTCCCAGGCCATTCCGAGATCTCTACAAGGTAGATTCGCCTGTGGTGCAGACATTCAGAAATCTCTGACGACGCGCGACCGCGCGTTGGCACATTCCTTTGCAACCTACCTTACCGAAACCGCTCGGCGAATGTTCACACTCGCAGAACATCATCCCGAGTTAAACACGCGCGAGCTGAGTCTGCTCGTACACAACTTGAAGCAAATGACAGACATAGTCGAGATTCGCGACGGAGAGCGAGCGCGCAGTAAATATTTCGAGTCGGAACTTGAGCATTTGGTCGAAGAACAGAAGCAGCGAGTGCCGTCTCGACGGGTTCTATTGTCTCTCCAACGTCAGTTCCATTCCCTGAACAGTGAATTCGATCGGAGCTTAGGGCAGCACTCCGAACAGGCTGACGATAGAGCCACCAAGCGTATGTCCGAGGTCATGCTGCTCTTCCTGCAGGAGCGAAAACACAATTGGCGTGCACATACGGTCCAAACGAAGCGTGCTTGCCTGAGGGCGCTTCTCTCCATCATTGGCGATCAAAGAATGGACCAGATCACGCGCAAAGATTTGGCTCATTTCAAAGATGTTGCTCAGCTTCTGCCCGTCCGGTGGGAGCATTTGTATCCCGGAGTGCCGATCGCCGAGATTGTCGCCAAGAAACATCCCGGGCGACGGCTGCGGCCGGGAAGCGTCAATGGCTATCTCGCAATGGCGCACACTTTCTTCGAATGGGCCTATGTGCACGGGTACATTGTCTCGAATCCAGCGCGAAAGCTCAAAATCCAACTCAAGGATCACGTTCGGAATCAGCGATCCAGGCTATACGCGACAGACCTCCGTCAGATATTCGAGGAGAGTCTCTATTTTTCACGGGAGAGTGCCCGCGTCTCGATTGCTTCTCGAAAAATCGATCGACACACCTATCATCTCTTTTGGATCCCATTAATCGCCCTGTATTCGGGCATGCGGGCCGGAGAGATCGTCGGTCTAGAACGGCAGGACATTTGCCGTGAGGACGGGGTCTGGTGCTTTCGTGTTAGGCCGAACAGCCATCGCGACGTCAAGTCATTCTGTTCCAACCGCAGCGTCCCCGTTCACCCACTTCTTCTTAAGATGGGACTTCTCGATGCGATTGAACGACAAGAATTCGGACTTCAGCAGAGCATCTGGCCGAGTCTACCGACGCGCGGCGAAATCTGTTCGGCTGCCTTTACGCGAATATGGAGCCAATACAAACGAGATAGCGGCATCGATGACGTCCACAAGACGTTTCATAGCTTTCGACACACCTTCATCCACGCCTTGGCGGACGTGGATTCGCAAGTCGACGTGGTAGCGGAAATCGCCGGACACTCCATGAAGTCGGAGTTTTACGGTCGCTATCGGAAGCGTCCAGACATGAAGCGCTTGCTGAAGTCCATCAGACGAGTGACCTTTCCGTGTCGAATGGATCACCTTTATGCGCGACAATACGTCCCTTCTTGATGGCAGCTCCTTTTCCCTTACGTGCGTCAAGATTCTGCCGGAAAACTCACCTGTCCCTACCGAAAGCTCATCCACGGACGTAATGGTGGTGCAGACCACCGAGGATGGGGCGGCGGATAATGGAGCCGGTACGCTGAATATCGCGCCCGGACGGTGCATCCTTAGCCAGCGATAAGTACGTTCGGAGACCGTTGTAATACGCGACGTAGCTCCTTAGTACGCGCCGAAGGTGCGCCTCACCCATCACAATGATATGGTCGAGGCATTCGCGACGAATCGAGCCGATCAGTCGCTCAGCGCGACCGTTCTGCCAGGGTGATCGAGGCGCAATAGGTCGATCCCGGATCCCCATCGCGTGAAGGCGCCGTCGGGACGGCGCCTACTACACGACGTCGGTGCACATCAAGAAAACCCACTAATTTCGTTCGGCGAGGGCTTGGATCTGTCTCAGCGCGACGGCGAGATCGCGGTCCGGAAGCGATCGAAGAAGATCAAGCAGGGTCGCCATCGTGGCGACCCGTTTTGGACTTTCCTCGGCCCCGCCCCGCCTGCCGGGCCCGCCCGGAAAATCAAAGAAGTCCTTGACCGGAACATCGAGCGCATTCGCGAGTCGAGACAGAGTCTCGAAGCTGGGGAGACTCTTTCCGCGTTCAAGGGCGGACACGGCGTCCACGGTGCGGCCAATCTTCTCGGCGAGGCTGAGCTGGCTTAATCGACGGGCTTTGCGAAGGGACCGGATCCGTTGAGCGACGCGCAAGCTGAGTTCCATGGCCGCAATCCTTGCGGTTCCGGTCAGCGCTTGCCTATCGATCTATAATACGTATACTAGAAAAATATTGTAGAAAACTACGTTTAATTGGGCCTCGAAATTGAACGCGAACCGAACAGCCTCGGAAATGCGGCTCGCAAACCTTGCCCGCAACAGCCTCCCGATCCCAATGTCGACCAAGGGGCAGAATGAACGGAGCCTGATCGTCGGCGTCGATATAGGCCGGTACCATAGCCAACTATGCTTGTTCGAGCACGACAGTGGAGCATTCACGGAGATACGCGTACCGACGGATGCGGAGGCGATTGCCGGAGTTTTGGGCCAGCACCGAGGGAGGATCGCCCACGTTGTAATGGAGGCGACTTCCGATTCATTCAACCTGTGCCGAATCCTGTCCCACCTCGGGTACCCTGCCATTCTCGTCGACGCGCGGCACGCGTCTCCGTTCCTGCGGGCCTATCGCCAAGCCAAGACAGATAGAAATGATGCGTTCGGCCTTGCTCAACTCGTCGCTCACCGGGCCGAGCACCGCGTTTGGGTCAGGTCGGCCACGGCCAGCGAAATCACGGCCAAGCTTGCGACCCGAGATGCTTTGATCCATGCCGAAGTCGGGCTTCGGAACGCCCTCGGTTCGCATTTGGCAGCGTTGGGTATCAAGGTGAAGTGCCGCAGCCGCGGCAAATATCTTCGACTCTTCGAGGAAGGTCTGGCCGGTATCGACGGCTATGGGTTCCTAAGATCCCTGCACCGAACATTGCAGCATCTTGATGGTACGATTTCCAGCCTCGACAGAGAGATCAAGGCTCAGGCCGGACGCGACAAAGTCTGCAGGCTGCTCATGACCGTCCCAGGTATTGGGCCATACTCTGCCCTGCGGTTTGTCGCCGTCATCGACGACCCGGCGCGGTTTGCTCGGTCAAGAGACGTGGGGGCGTACATCGGTCTCGTGCCACGGGTCCGGCAATCAGGCGAGACGACCCGGCACGGGAGTCTGACCCGTCGGGGGTCGACAGAACTACGACGAACTCTGTTCATGGGAGCGCAAGTCCTCCTGAACCAAACCAAACGATCAAGCCGACTCAAGGCATGGGGGATGCAAATTGCGCAGCGCCGCGGAAAGAAGCGGGCCGCGGTGGCCTTGGCACGCAAACTCGCCGTTCTAATGCACGCCGTGTGGCGCTCTGGACAAGCCTTTCGGGACTAGGCATTGAACGCGAGCCCGAAGCTGCGTCCTGATCTTAGGCTCCATCGTGTCGTTTCGGATCGGTCGGTCATACCTCGTGCAAGATTGATTGCGTAAATACGAATGACACCGTCACGAACACTCAAGCCGTTACCGCTCGTGCAGTAAGAACAGCATTACATTTCGGGAACGACTCGGCCGCAGTCATGCGGCCGTTTTCGTAGGGCGAACTCAGAAGTCCAAATTCCTTGCGCCGTCGGCCGCAGTCATGCGTCAACTGAATCTGGGAATTTCGTTACCGCCCATGCGTGAACGCTCGCCAGGGGCATGGCGCGCAACTTGGCACTGCCAGGTCGGGCGGAATGCCCATCAATTTCGGATCGCATGGCGCACAACCTCGGCGATTCGCGCGACACTCGCCTCGTCGAGATAGGGGTGCATCGGGAGGCTCAAGACCCGCTGCGAGAGCCGTTCCGACACTGGGCACGAGCCCTCGCCGCCGCCGTATTCGCGATAGGCCGCCTGAAGATGCATGGGGATCGGGTAGTAGATGGCCGTGGGAATGCCCTGATCTTTCAACGCCGCCGCGATCGCGTCGCGCCGGTCCGAGAGGATCGTGTACTGCGCCCAGGCGGAGCGGTAGCCCGGTGGTATTACGGGCGTTTCCACGATGCCGGTGAGCGCCCTGGTGTAGGCCTCGGCCACCGCCTGCCGCCGCTCCAACTCGTCCTCGAACACATCGAGCTTCGCGAGGATTACGGCCGCCTGCATCGTATCGAGCCGCGCATTGAGGCCGATCCGTTCCACTTCGTACTTGGATTTGCCCTGGCCGTGGACGCGGATCGAGACGAGCTTTGCCATCAGCGCGTCGTCGTCGAGGAACACGGCGCCGCCGTCGCCATAGCAGCCCAGCGGCTTGGCCGGGAAGAAGCTGGTGGCCGTGATCGGCGCCAAGCTGCCGATACGCTTGTTGTTGACCGCCCCGCCGAGGCTCTGCGCCGCGTCGGCGATGAGCGCCATGCCCTCGGCCTCGCAGAGGGCGTTGAGCGCGCCGTAATCCGCCGCCAGGCCGAACAGATCGACGGCGAGCACCGCGCGCGGACGGAACTTGCCCGCCTTTTTCACGGCCGCGATTTCGGCCTTGAGATGCGCGAGATCGATGTTGAACTGCCGGGGGTGCACGTCGACGTAAACCGGCTGCGCCCCGACCAGCACCACCACCTCGGCCGTCGCTGTGAACGTGAAGGTCGGGAGGAATACGGCATCGCCCGGGCCGATGCCGAGCGCCATCAGCGGCGCGATCAGCGCGTCAGTTCCGCTAGAGACCGAGAGGCAATGCTTGCTGCCGGCGAAGGCGGCGAGGCGCTGTTCGCACTCCGCGACTTCGGGGCCCATGATGTATTGCCCGTGATCGAGCACGCGGCGGATGCCGGCGTCGACTTTGTCCTTGATGACGGCGTATTGGCTCTTGAGATCGATGAAGGGGATGGGAGTCATTGCGTGTCGTGACCTACTTGCTTGCGATGAGTTCGAGTGCCCCGGCCCGTTCGCGATAGCGCTCGCCGGTGCGCGGACAGACGAGATTGGCGCCGAGCACTTCCCCGGTGCGGCTGACCCAGCCGCGGCGGCGCGCCGGATTGCCGACCGCGAGGCCGTGATCGGGCACGTCCTTGGTGACGACCGCGCCCGCGCCGATCATGGCATAAGCGCCGATCGTGACGCCGCAGATGATCGTCGCGTTGGCGCCGATGGTGGCGCCGCGCTTGACCAATGTCGGCAGGAACTCGCTCTTGCGTTCGACGAAGGCGCGTGGCGTCAGAACGTTGGTGAAGACGCAGGATGGCCCGCAGAACACCTCGTCCTCGAGGGTGATGCCCTCGTAGAGCGAAACATTGTTCTGCAGCTTGCAGCCCGCACCGATCACGACGCGCGGGCCGACCATGACGTTCTGCCCGAGGATGCAGCGTGGCCCGATCCGACTGCCGCCAAGAATGTGGCAGAAGTGCCAGATCTTGCTGCCCGGCCCGATTTCGACGCCTTGATCGACCGCAGCAGACGGATGAACGTAATATGAGGACACGTCAGCGCTCCAATCTGATGCGTTCGGCCGAGGAGAGCGCGCGCTGACAGGCATCGAGAACCCGAAGAACGCGAATTCCCTCCGCTCCATCGGAGGGTGGGCGGCTCTCGCCGCGGATGGCGGCCAAGAAAGCCTCGCATTCGCGCCGCAGCGGTTCGGCCTCGTCATAGGGGATCGGTTCGGCCTCGGCCTTGCTGACGACGGGAAGATCGCCGCTCCACTCTGCCTTGTGCCGATAGAGGAGCAGTTTCCTCGGGCCCGGCTCGACGTCGTCGAACACGGCCATCGCATCGCTGCCGATCACGACCAACCGATGGTCCTTATACGGATGCAGCCACGAGACGAAAATGTGCGCCTGCAGAGCCGCACCGAAATCGAGATGGCTCAGGGTCGTGTCGGCAACGCCCTCGGACAAAAACTGTCCGCCGCTGCATGCCACGCTGAGGGGCATGCGGCCGGCGAGCTGGAGAATCATCGATATGTCGTGCGGCGCGAACGACCACAGGGCATTTTCTTCGCGCCGGATCCGCCCGAGACTCGCGCGATTCGCATGAATATAGCGGAGCGTGCCGAGCCCGCCGGAGGCCGCGACGCTGGCCAAAGCGCAAAATGCCGGGTGGTAGAGAAGCAAATGGCCGACCATCAAGACCCGATCAGCCCGGTCCGCCTTCGTCTCGAGCTCGGCGGCTTCGCCAATATCGAGGCAGAGCGGCTTTTCGACGAAGACATGTTTGCCGGCATCGAGGGCAGCGGCGGCGAGTGCGCGGTGCGTCGCGGCCGGCGTGGCGATCATGACGGCCGCAATGGACGAATCGCGCCAAATTTCCTCCAATGTCCCTGCCATCGCGACGTTCGGATAGATGGTGGCAAAGGACTCTCGTGTGGCCGGCGCGCTGTCGTACATCATCGACAGCGCATTGAGCTCGTACATATTGCGCACGAGATTGCGGCCCCAATGACCGAGTCCGATCACGGCGATGCGAAGTGTACCAGCCATGACCTATTGCCCGCTCGGCACGGCTGCACGGACCCGCGCGGTCAGCTCGACCACGGACGCAAAGCGAACTGCCTGCTCGCGCCCCGAGAAGCGTTCGGCCCCCCAGCGGGCGGCAGCATCGCTCATTTTCTTCCAGCCCGCTCGATCCTCGAGGAGCATCACGAGTCGCTTGGCGACGACAGCCGCATCAAAGGTCGGAAGGAGAAAGCCGGTTTCGCCGTTGCGGACGACGCCTTCGAAGCTGCCGGTCGCCAGCACCGGCAATCCCGCCGCCGTTGCTTCGATGACGTCGCGGCCCCAGGGATCGTCGTCGCGGGACGGCCGGATAAGCGCCAGCGCCTCCGCCATGATCGGCATCGGCTCCGCGGTAAAACCGCGCAGAACTATTCTATCGGCGAGTTGCTCGCGCTCGATGCGGCCGGCCAACTCGGCGGCGAAGCCCGCATTGGTCCTCGCCATGCCGTAAACGGCAATCCGCAGCGGCGGGGCGGCGGCATCGCGAAGCGCGGCCGCGACATCGACCAAGCGGTCGGTGCCTTTGATCCAATCGATCGATCCGAAAGCCACCGCTTCAGGCGGATCTCCCAAGGGCCGCCGCGCAACGACCGGCCGGCTGATGTTCCAGAGAATATCGCCGGGCGGATGATGCTTTGCATGGAGTTCGCGAAAGCGCGCCTGTTCTTGCGGCGAGATGAAGAACATGTGAGAGACGCTCTCAGCGAGGGACGACGTGAGCCAGCGTCCCCATGCGCCGGGCGGAAGCATCGCCCGGGAATGAGCGATCATCGGCAGCCGCTGGCGGCGCAACTTTCGCGCAAGCAAGAACAGGCCCTCATAGTTGAGATGGATAAGCTGCACGCGATGTCGTTCGGCGATGACGGCGATGCGCTTGGCGGCGGAGCCGAGATGCGCCAAACGCGGCAGCGATGCAATCAGATTCTTGAGCGCTTTCCGGCGGCGCGGGACGAATGACGCGATTTCCGGGACATGATAGGTCGGAATATCGAGCGCGCGGTACCACCCGGTCACCGGCCCCTCCTGCCGGTGGACGACGACGGGGGCCACGCGCGCGCGATCGACATGACTGAGCAATTCGAACAGGCTGCGCGACGAGCCGCCCCATCCGCCCTCGATATCGATATGCAAGGTGCGAATGGCGGTGGTGTCAGGCGGCAATGACCGCCCCGCTCCAATCGAGGCCATGGCGGGCGAGGTATTGCTCTGCCAGCCATGCGACGCTGTGCCGGGCGCCGCGACGGTCGCGTGCCGCCACCCAATAGGACACCGACGCGGTGTTGCAGGTCGGATCCATCCAGTACTGAAAGAACCGGCGCTCGGCCTGATGCCATCGATCGGCGCCAAGCGGTGCGTGAAGCAACTTCGCAGCCGCGCGCAGCAGCCGGATCCAATTCGGGCGGATCGTCTTGCGGTTCAGCGGAATGCCGCTCCAGACCCCGCCCCAGTTCGCGTTGCGCAACATCCGCGCATAGAGCGATTGATCAGCCTTGAGCGCCAGCGGCATGCCCTCCCAGAAACGCAAATACGCATTGTCCCACAGCGGCAGCCGCCATTCGTGTCCGAGAAATTCGTAGATACGCTGCCCGGTGATCACATATTTGCACTGGCGGTCTTGAAACTCCGCGTATTCGTAAAGGCCGTGATCGGCAGCCGGGTCGCCGGGTGCTCCGCCGGCACGCTCGATCGAAGCGCGCAGCTTGGCCATGATGCGCTCCTGCCGCATTCGCGAACGTAGCGTCCGCCAGAGTCCGAAATGCTTTTCGTAGAGCGCACCAGTGATTCGGCTCCAGCGTTCGTCGATCGACAGCGTCTCGGCCGGCGGTGTCCGCAAGGCAGGCACGATATGCAAACCGCTGATGTAGTCGCCGGAATTGCCGTTGGCGATCACGGCGTCGGCGGGCACGAAACCGTCTGCCTTGAGCGCCTGCAGCGGCGCCATGTCTTGAACGAACGGGACCGAGGCGCAGCTATCGGCGAAGTCGAGGTACTGCCGATATGTTTCGCTCCTGAAAAATTGCCGCTGGGTGGCCGTGGTCGCCGGCACGAAGCGCCAGGGATAGCCGAGCCGCTCGGCAATGATGCGGCTGGCCGCGGCTTCGAAATTCCCGGCTCGACCGTATGAATAGCAGCGGACGTTCTTATAGCCAAGATGCCGCGCCGCGCTGACGATGAGGCGAGAATCGAGCCCGGCGCTGAGCGGTACGACCAGCGTCCGGCCGCCGAGCGAGGTCAGCGTCCGTTCCATGATCGCCAATGTCGTCTCGGCGAGTTCACGCTCGGCCAAAGCGGCGTCGATCGCGCGTAACCGCCACGGCCGGTATGCATAGTATCGATGCCGGGTGACTCCGGACGCGTCGAAGAGCATCAGTTCGCCTGGACCCAGCACTTCCAGGCCGCGATACAACGATGCAGTGTCGATCGTGTACCCGGCCATGGCCATGGCCAGCGCCGCATCGGGGTCAATGTCGGCCGGACGGAGGCCGGCCCGCTGGCGCAAGCGAAGAGGCCGGTGGTCGATAGACCATCCGGCCGCGACACGTGCGGCGGCGAGCGGAATGCTGCGCACCCAGTCGACGGCGGCGACGGCCCAGCCGTTGCCGGCCGCCGCAAAGGCGAAGTGGCCGTCCACCTGCCGGAGGTAACCGCCGAGGCGGTCGGGCGTCGGCGCGCCCTCAGCCAAATGTGCCGCGAGATCCTGAGGGTTGACGCCGGCGATCCAACCCTTGAACCACAAGGCCACGCCACCGATGCGATGGCAGTGCCATCCGCATTCCGCTTCGATGGCGATCTCTGCCGCGGCCGGCACGTTACGCTGGACGTTCACGTCGGAAATCATGGCCGCCGGCGTATGCGCCTCACTTGCATGAACGCCTCCGCCGCGTCGATGCCCACTTGGCAGCCGCGCCATCGCGCCAGGGCGCGAACGCCGTCGGCCGAGCGCGGATGCGGCCATTGACGCAATTCGCTTTCGTAGCATTCGAGCGCGCGAACTTTTCGCTCCAAGGTGGCGCCAATGTCGAAAAAGTCGGTCGGCTGAAAGGACACAAAACCGGGCCCCGCCCATTCCGTGGCGGAATTCGTCTCGCCCGCGAGAATTTCGGCCACGGTCTGGCCGGGCAGCGGCCTCACCGCCGTCACGACCGCCTGATGAACGATGCGGTGATCGATGTTGAGGTCGCCGCTGTGGTGCGTGTACACCAGATCGCTCGGCGCTTCCGAAAGAAATCCTTCAACGGCGCGAACGATGTCCAAGAGGGCCACCGTGTCCATGCGATTGTCGGGAAACTCGCCGAATTTCACCGACGACGCGCCGAGAATCTTTCCCGCCTCGAGTGCCTGACGGCGCAGCCGCTCCACCATGGCGTCCTGATCGCCCGGCCGCGCCGTGGCGCCCGTGGAGAGGATCAGTACGCGCACGCTTTCCCCGGCGTCGGCATGATTCGCGATGGCGCCACCGGCGAGCAGAACCTCGTCGTCGGGATGGGCCACGATGACGGCGACGCCACGCTCAGCCATGGGCCACCGCGCGCTCAAGACGGAAAATCACGATCTCGCCCTCCCTACCCGACTCGATGAAGCCCGCCGATTCGAACAGCCTGCGCGAGGCCTCGTTGCCGGCCTTCACGCGCGCCACGGCGGAGCGGATTGGCGCGCGGTCCAGCGCAGCCTTGACCGCCGCCAAGGCGATCCCGCGCTCGCGTGCCGACGGAACGATATAGACGTCGATGACGTGCGATCCGTCGCGAGGCTCGAGCCTCACTTGTCCGATGGGGCTTCCCTTCTCTTCGACAATGAGAAGCGTCACCTCGGTGTCTGCCAGCCGTCCTTCGAGCCAAGCGCGATGCTCATGCCACTCGATCGGACGAGTCGTATGCTCTTTCTGGGAAAGCGCGTCGGCCGCGTTGACCCACTCGAACAGCAAACGCGCGTCGGCGCTGGTGGCGCGCCGCAAAATGATCGCCGCCGGCATCACGCCGATTTCCGAACCGCGAAGGTCGGCTGCACGAGCTCGCCCCGCAGACGAACCGCCGGATCCGGCGAGTCCAAGTGTTCGCGAACCAAGCCTATCGCGACGTCCAAGGCTACCAGCGTCTCGGCCATGACCGCGTCGGTATCGTGCGGCAGGCAAAGATTGTAGCTCGAAGCCAGCAGCAGGCCCGCGGCCACGAACTCCTGGCGCAGCAGGCTGGTCGCGAGTTTTCCCTCGACGGGCGGATTCGTCACGGCAAGGCGCGGCCACCAGCCGTCGCCGCCGAAGCGCAGAAAGCCGCAACCGTGCTTTTCGAAGATCGCGTTGCTCGCCGCCATGAGCGCTTTACCGCGCGCCCACAGCCGTTCGACCGCGCCCTCGCGCTCGAGCTTGTCGATGGTGGCGATCGCCGCCGCGATCGAGAGCGCCTCTCCGCCGAATGTGCCCGAGAAGAAGATATCGTCCATCTTCGCCATGACCGCCCGGCGGCCGACGACGGCGGAGATCGGCATGCCGTTGGCCATCGACTTGCCGAAGGCGGCGAGATCGGGCGTTACGCCATAATAGGCCTGGGCACCGCCGCGGTGGATGCGAAAGCCGGTGACGATCTCATCGAAGATCAGAATGACGCCGTAGTGCCGCGTCAGCTCGCGGAGCCGCTCGAGGAAACCCGGCGCCGGCGCGACAACTCCGGCGGGCTCGAGGATCACGGCGGCGTAGGCCTTGGGCTCGCGCGCCAGCATTTCCGCGAGAGCATCCGCGTTGTTGAAGGGAAAGCTGTCGGAAAGGGCACGCACGGCGGCCGGCACCCCGAGATAGCGGCTGGTCGTGCCGATGTACCAATCGTGCCAGCCGTGATAGCCCGCCACCGCCACCTTGTCGCGGCCGGTATAGGCGCGCGCCAATCGGACGGCGGCGCTGGTCGCATCGGAGCCGTTCTTGCCGTATCGCACCAGTTCCGCGCAGGGGATCGCGCGCACAAGCCGTTCTGCCAGATCGGCCTCGATGGTGGAGGCCAGCGAGAAACTCATCCCCTTTTCGAGCTGGGCGCGTATGGCGGCATCGACGTCGGGATCGCCGTAGCCGAGCACGTTCGCCATCAGGCCCTGGAGATAATCGATGTAGACATTGCCGTCGGGATCCACCACCCGGCAGCCGGCGCCGGATTCGAGAAACAGCGGCGATGCGCCCTTGACCCATTGCTGGTAGCTCTTCGAGAAGGTCTGCGAAGCGAGCGGATTCGTCTCCGCCGCGCGGGCGAACAGCTGATTCGAACGATCGAACCGCCGCGCCGTCGGCGTGCCGAGCGCAAGATCGCGCGCCGATCCCGCGTTGAGCCGGTGGCGCCGATTGATCCAGAAGAGATCGGGGTCGCGCGTCATGGCCGCCACTGCATCGAGCCAATGAAAGTCATCCGGAAGCATCGGCACAAGCCGGCGCAGAAACGCCAGGTCGTCCGGCTCGTCGAGAGTCCAGCGCAGATGACTAAAGTCGACCTCGTGCACGATCTGCGCGGTCGTGAACCCGCCCCAGGGCAAGCGATCCTTCAGGCGGCCATGGATGTATGGCGTTACGTGTTGACGGAGAAAAGGGAGGCTCGCCTCCGCATCGGCGCGATCGAGCGCTTTGCGGGAGAATACCTCGACGTCCAGCCCGTCGGGATAGCTGCGCACCAGGTGATTCGAGACGTAGTCGGCGCCGCCCGCGGCAAACTTTGCGATGGCACGGCCGATCACGTCGGGATCGGCCAGCGGACAATCGCCCGTCAGTCGGACGATGGCTGCGGCATTCGTCTTCTGCGCCACCGCCGCGAAGCGGCCGAGCACGTCATGCTCGTCGCCGCGATGCACCGGCAAGCCGAGACCGCTCGCGAATGCGGCAAGCGCGTCGTCGGCCGGCGCCTCGCTGCAAGCCACCCACAGGGCATCGATACCGGTCGCGCGCCTCGCGCGGGTCAGCGTCCACCAGATCGCCGGGTGGCCGGCGATGTCGGCCATGACCTTGCCCGGCAGCCGAGTCGATCCCATGCGCGCCTGGACGATGGCGACGGTTCCGCTCATCGCGCGCTCACCTTGGCGGCGTCGAAGGCCGGATTGAAGCAGGCGACGTAGACCTTGTCGGAGAGCACGGGCCGTCCCTCGGCGAATTCCAACAGATGGTCCTTGAGCGTCGCCTCGACGTGGAAACCGGCCGCACTGTACGCCTTGATCGAACCCGTGTTTCGCGAGTCGATCTTCGCCGACAGCTTTCTGATGTTCATTTCACGGAAGGCGATGTCGAGACCGATGCGGATCGCGTCGCGCGCATAGCCTTTGCCCCACGCATCGCTTTCGCCGATCACGGTGACCATGTCGGAGACCATGTCGCGCCACTCGATCGGCCCGATCTTGAGATTACCGATATGGCGGCCGCCCGAGACCTCGCAGATGGCATAGACGCGCCACTGAGCGCCGTCGCCTCCCTGGCGCAGATGATCGATCGCTTCCTGGCGCGTGATGTTGCGGGCGCTGAGATAGCGGGTCACCGCCGCATCGCGGAACCAGCACAAATAGCGCTCCGTGAAGTCGTCGTCGCGCAGCGGACGCAAATAGACCGGCCCGCCGCGGTCGCGCCGCTCGGTGCTTGCAGCCGATACGGTCACGCCAGCGCCTCGAGCGGCACGATGCGGCACTCGAGATACGGCACCACGGCCACGGCGCCCGGCAGCGTGATCTCGGGCAAGGCCTCGCCCTTCGCCAGCGAAATCATGTCGTCGTAGAAGGGGATTCCCGCGAGAATCGACGCCGCGATCGATCCCGATGGACGCGGATTGACCTCGATCACCATCGGCCGGCCCCGGCGATCGGTCATGAGGTCGTAGTCGTAGAGCCAGGACACATCGAGCGCTTCGGTGACGCGACGCGCGAGCGCCAGAAGATCCGCGCGCGGCTCCAGCACACCGCCGGTGAAGGGGACACCGGCGGGATTGAGGCGGCGGCGCGGCATGGCGCGAAGCAACGCGCCTTGCCAAGCCAACACGTCGATGTCGTAAGCCGGTGCCTCGAGCCGCTCCATGACCAGGGCCGGCAGCCTGCGCGCGACATCGGCCATCAATTCGGCGCGGAACGTCGCGAGATCGGCGTGCCGCTCGCGTGAGCCGAGATAGGGTGCCACGCCATGGGCATCGCGCCGTATCACGACCGTGCCCCGATTGCCGCGGGCGCTGACCGGTTTGACCGCGAATTCGCCGCGGCCGGCGAAATGGTCGACCGCGGCGGCGAGCGCTTCCGGCGTTTCGGCCAGAAGCCACTCCGGCATGTCGAGCCCCGCCGCGGCGAGCGCCCGATAAGTGGCGGCCTTGTCGGTCATCAGCTGCAGCGTCTCGAGCGGCGCACAAGCCAGTTTGGCGCCGCGCTCTTCGATCAAGTGCCGCGACGCGGCGAGGGCAAGTGCCTCCTCGTCGGACCAAGGCACTACGAGTTCGATGCCGTGAGCCTGGATCAGTGCCGCGATGGCGTCGACGTAGCCGGAGTCGGTGCCGGATGGCACGACAGCGAAGCGATCGGCGAAATAACGCCCGACGGCGTCCGCCCGTTGGTCGACCGCCAGCACCCAGACATCATGGCGCCGGCTCGCCTTCATCAGCCGGATATTGAGCGGCGCCAGCGCACCGCCGGCGGCGGTAACCAAAATGCGCATGCCTACGAGAGCTCCTCGATCATATCGGCGGTGATCCCGGTGAGACGCGGCGCCGCCCGAGCAAGATGCTTGCCGATGACGTCTGGCAGACGCTTTGCGGGTAGCGCGGCGCGGTCCGGGGGAAGTCTCATCAGGAACAAGTCATGAGCGGCCAACACCGCACCGGCCTCAATGTCGCGCGCGGCCACGAGCCGCCGGTGGCGGCCGTCACGCAGCGATTCCTCCGCCGCGACCGGCGCTTTCTCGGACGAACCCAGCATCGCCTCGACGGCGCGGATGTCGCGGACCATCTGGCCAAAAGCGTCGGTTTCGAGCGAAATCGCGTGATCCGCACCGGCCGCGGAAGCGTCGAGCGTGAAATGTTTCTCGATCAGCGACGCGCCGGCGGCGACCGCGGCAATTGCGGCGAGCGCGCCATCGTGGTGATCCGAATAGCCGACCGGTGCGCCGGTCGCGATCGCGAGCGCGGCCATTGCGCGGAGGTTCAAGGTCGATGACGGGGCCGGATAGAGCGAGGTGCATTGCAGCACCGCCAGGGCGCGGCAACCGACACCGCGCGCTGCCGCGACCGCCTCCATCACCTCGTCGCGCCGCGCCATTCCGGTCGATAGAATCAGGGGCCGGCACGTTGCCGCGGCCGCACGGATGAGCGGCAAATTGGTGAGCAGCCCCGACGAAATCTTGATCGCCGGCATGTCGAGCGAAGTCACCAGTGCCAGCGCCGTGAAATCGCCGGGCGTGGAAAACAGGATGACGCCCGTCTCCCGTGCACGCGTCATGAGGCGTTCGAGCGCCGGCCGCGAGAGTACGCTGCCGCGAAACAGCCGGTAGCTTTCGGTGGCGGGATGATAGCTCTCGTCCGGTGTCACCGTCTGAAGCTTCACCGCATCCGCGCCGCACGCCGCGGCGGCGGCAATCATTTCGGCGCAACGGCCTTCGTCGCCGCCATGGTTGATGCCGACTTCGGCGATGACAAAGCACGGATTGCCGGCCCCGATGCGCCGCTCGCCGACGAGAATCTGTGCAGCCTCAGCCATGAAGCCTCGCGACCATGGCCGCCGCGCGCCGGCCGGTCGATCCGGTCGGACCTGAAATCGCCTCGCGGACGAGCGCGCGGCGCGGATTCGCCTTGGCGTCCCAATCTCGCTCGATTTCGCCGCGGTCGCGCGCAAGCAATTCCCCCAAGCGATCGGGCCAGTCGACGCGATCGAGATCGATGCACAAGAAGGCTTCGGCAAAGCGCGCGCGCAGACGGTCGTCGACCAACGCGTGGACCGAGGACGAGCCGAGATGGATCAGCGGCACGCCCGCGCCCACGCACCAGCCGATGGTGCTCGAATTGGCCGTGGTCACGATCATGTCGGCCGCCGCGCGCACATAGCGAAAATCGGCCCATTCGATCATCCGAACGTTGGCCGGAAGATCGAAGAGCTCGTCGTATTCCGCGTGATGAAGGAAACGCTGCGCGGGATAGGGCTTGAACAGAACGGTCTTGCCAACGCGTCCGTAGACCTCGGTCAGCAAGCGGCGCTCGGTGTCGAATACGAACGATTCGATCGGCGAGTCGTCGCCGGGCCGAATGTTTCCGCCGTACAGCAACGTCGAAACGTGCATTACCGCGCACTCGCCGCCGCGGAGCCCGAGGCGCCTGCGTGCCCAACGGCGTTGCACGGGCCGGCGAAACATCCGCCGCGTCTGATCGGCGAGGCCGACGATGTCGATTTGAGGCCGGCCGTTGCGATGCGCACGGGAAAAGGATTGCGCGGCGGCCTCGCTGGAAACCATCAGCGCATCGCAAGTGGTTGCCTCGGAGACGGCGATGCGCCTTTCGGACGTATGCGCCAAGCCCGTGGTGGCGCCATGCTCGAAGTCGACCAGCGTGACACCGCGCGCCGTGCACAGCGCATGGAGCTGACCGGCCAGCGGTCCGTAGAAGCCGCTGGTCAGCAAGGCCTTGCGGCGTCCGGCGCCGGCGAATGCCCGATCGAGCGCGCGTTCCAGAGAGTGGCGCGTGGCCGCAAGCGAGCGCATGCCCGCGGTCAGATGGTCGCCGATGACCGCCGCGATCGCGGCACTTTCGATATCGGAGAAGGCGCGCGTGGCAGCGATGTGGTCGCTCAAGACGGGGGCGGCCATTTCACCGAGCCAAGCGTCCGGTTGGGGCGGCTGGCAGAAGGGAGGCGCTTCGTCGCTCGCGTATTGCGGCACCTCGAATCGGCCGATGCGGAAACCGCGCCATGCCAGCCAGGGCAAGGTCTCGCGCAGCGTCTCGGCCATCTTGCCGACGACGATGCCGCGGCGCCAACCCCAACGCCCGAGCCCTAAGCGAAGCGCCGCCTCATAGGCCAGCATCGCCGGCGGCGCCAGCGCGGCACGCAGAATCGCGTCGTCGATCCCTGTTTCGTTGATGGACTGCGGTATTTCAACAGCGACCGACTCGAACCCCGTCGGCCGATTGCCAAAGAAGCCGTGCTCCGCCAGTGGCCGATGGGGGCACGCGAAACGCGCCATCCGCCACGGGTCCCCGGATTGCCAGCGGGGTGCGTCAGCGCCCAAGAGCACGAGCGTGCCCGGCCCATGATCGGCCAGCGCGCGGCTCAGCATAGCGCCGCGATGCATGAGTGTCGCCGTGACGGCGCGCAATACCATCGTGACGTTCAGCCGGCTCCCGATGCCGCCAAAGCGCTCGGCAGCGCCCGCGGCCTCGAGACGCGCATCGAGCGCGAGGAGAGCATCGATGGCCGCGCGCCCAAGACGCGTCGCCTCCGGCTGACGAATGTGGCGCGATATGTCTTCGATTTCCACCCCCACCCGGCGGTCGTGCGCAAGCAGCGGATTGTCGGTGACGATGCGCGCGCCGGCGTGTTCGCTGGCGGCCTTGCGCGCGGCGGCGGCGCTGTCGACGAAGACAAGGAGTCGCTGAACCGCCGTCATTGGCCCCGCACCACCGCCCGCACGGCATCGCAGATCTCGTCGACATCGCCGTTCTCCAGCCCGAGATACATCGGCAAGCTCAAGGTGCGCGCGTAGTAGGTTTCGGCGCCGGGCAGCGGCGCGTGGCCTTGCGCCGCGTAGTAGGGTTGACGGTAGAGCGGGATGTAGTGGACCTGGCTTCCCACACCACGCGCCGCAAGCGCCTTCATCACTTGGCCGCGGCTCGCCCCGAGCGCGGCGAAATCGATCGCCACGGGATAGAGATGCCACGCGTGCTCATCCGCACGGATTGGAGCCGGCGGCGGCGCTATGTACTTGAGATTGCCGAGGCGCTCGTCATAGCGGGCAGCAATCTCGGCGCGCCGGCGGTTGCTCTCGTCCAGACGCTTCAGCTGGCTGAGGCCGAGCGCGCATTGAAGTTCGGTGGCGCGGTAGTTCCAGCCCACGTCGTGCATCTCGTAGTACCAGGGCGCCTCCGGCTCGGGCGCCGCGACCCACGCGGCCGGATCGCGCGTCATACCGTGATTGCGCAAGAGCCGCGCCCGCTCGGCGATGCGATCGCTGCTCGTCAGCACCGCGCCGCCCTCTCCCATCGCGACATGCTTGATGGCGTGAAAGCTCAACACCGCGACATCGGAGTGCGAACAGGCTCCGACGACGAAGCGCGCGCCCTCCGCGTCGCGATATGCCGCGAGCGGTGCGTGGCAGGCATCCTCGACGATCGCGCAGCCGTGCCGGTCGGCGAGCGCACGCAGGCCGGCGAGGTCGCAAGGCCGGCCGCCGAGATGCACGGGCGCGAGGGCGGCCACCGGAAAGGGTGCAGACTCGAGCGCGCGGCGGGCGGACTCGACTGTCATGTTGCCCGTGCGCGAATCGACGTCGGCGAACGCGACGGGCGCGCCACACAGGCGCGCCGCGCTTGCCGTGGCGAGAAACGTGATGGGGCTCGTGATCAAGCCTCGCTCCGGCCCGAGCTCGAGCGCCAGATAGGCCAGATGCAGAGCCGCGGTACCGGAGTTGCAGACCACGGCATGGCGCGCGCCGAAGGTCTTTGCGAGCGCCGCCTCGAATTCGGGAAGTACGAGACCCTGGGTAAGGAAAGGCCCCCGCATCACCGCAGTGACGGCGGCCACGTCGTCCTCGGTGACCCATTGGCGGGCGTAGGGAAAGCGAATGCTCATCGCGTGATCGCCGATGTCGCGCGCTCGGTCAGCGCCGCGGCGAGCCGTGCCGCGCCGCGGCCGTCGACCGCATCGAGCGCCGCTGCCCGCAGCGACCGGCGCTTCGCGTCATTCGTCAACAACAGATCGAGCGCGCGCGCGACGCCATCGAGCGTCGGCGGGGCGGCGAGCGCGCATCCGCGCCGTTCCCAAGCCGCCGCCAGCGGCACCTGCCGCTCGTTCTGGGGCACCAGGATGGTGGGCAGGCCGCAGCAGGCCCGCTCAAACTGCGAAACGCCCGGCGCACCGATCGCCAGATCGTGCGAGAGATACAGGTCGATCATGCTCTTGGGATCGACGGCGACACGGATGGCCGGCGAGCGCTCGCATGCAGCCTCGATCGAGCGCCGGTCTTCAAACGCGCGGCCGAGCACGACCGTCACCGGCAGACGGTGCCGCTGCAACGCCGTGAGTACCAAGCCGGTTCGGTTGACGCTGTCGCGTGCGCCGAAGGCAACGAGAACCCGCGGTTCTGCTGACGGATCGTGCGTGGCCCGGCGCGCGGCTTCATGCGCTCCAGCCAGATCGGGAGCCAGCGGCGCCCAAGCGGGGCCGCCAAGGACACGCTCTGCGTCCAGCGCCCCGGGAGAAAGATCGACCGACACATGTTCGGCGCCATAGGGCGGGCCATCGCGGAAGGCCGCCGTCCACGTATATCCGGCGGCTTCAGCGATCACGGCTTCCGGAATGACGGGGCTGTCGAAAATCGCGGCGGACGATCCGGCACGCACGGATCGGAGGAACAAGCCAGTTTGATCCGTTGCCGATTCGGTCGAGCAACGAAATGCGGCCAGCGGCTCCGGTGCGCCGGAACCAGGGTCGATAAAGATTGCGACGCCGCCGCCAAAAGCGCGCGCCAGCGCCGCGGACCGGGCGACATGTCCGGCACCGAAACGCGGATCGGTGGCAACCCTGAAGTTCCATTTGGTCGATCCCAGTGGCAGCGGAGCCGTCATGCCGCAGGCTGCCCGTCGACCAGGGCACGCAACTCGTCCGTCGTCAACCAGCGTTGGTTGGTATTGCTGGCGTATTCGAACGGCTCTTGGATCGCGCGCCCGTGCTCGCGCACGTGCTCGAGGAAGGCCGAAACGTTCCACCAATGGTGCCCGGGCTGAATGATGTAGTAGTCGCCCATATCCACGCAGTTGCGCGATTCCTCGGCCGGGATCATCACTTCATGCAGTTTCTCGCCGGCCCGAATGCCGACGACCTCGTGCCGTCCGCCGGGCAAGATGAGCGGGACGAGATCCATCACCCGCATGCTGGGCAGCTTCGGCACGAACACCTCCCCGCCGAGCATGGAGCCGATGCAGTGGAGGACGAACCCCACGCCCTGCTCCAGGGTGATGACAAACCGCGTCATGTCGGGATGGGTCAGCGGCAACGCCTGTCGTCCGTCGCGCGCGAGTTTCTTGAAGAACGGGATGACGCTGCCGCGGGAGCCGACGACGTTTCCGTAGCGAACGACGGCGAACCGCGTGCGGTGCCTGCCCGCGAGATTGTTGGCGGCGATGAACAGCTTGTCTGAGCAGAGCTTGGTGGCGCCGTAGAGGTTGATCGGATTGGCAGCCTTGTCGGTCGAAAGTGCCACAACGCGCTCGACATCATTCTCGATCGCAGCGTCGATCACGTTCTGAGCGCCGAGAATGTTCGTCGCGATGCACTCGGTCGGATTGTACTCGGCCGCCGTGATGTGCTTCATCGCCGCCGCGTGAATGACGATCTCGACGCCCGCGAAGGCCCGATTGACGCGCAAGCGGTCGCGCACGTCGCCGACGAAATAGCGTAGACACGGGAACTCCGATTCAGGAAACCGCTGCGCCATCTCGTATTGCTTGAGTTCGTCCCGGCTAAAGACGACTAGCCGCTTCGGCCGATAGTACTTCAGTGCGTGACCTACGAAATGCTGCCCGAACGAGCCGGTGGCACCGGTGACGAGTACGGATTTTCCGTTGAAGTGGGCCGCAATTGCATTCATCGAACGCATGTGTACCTATTTCTCGGCGCAGTCATATCGTACAGCTTCAGCGTGGTGATGGCGTCCAGGGACCGGCCGCGAAACTTAAATGGCCGATGACAAGACGCCAACGTCGATTGAAGGCGAGAATCGCGTCAGGAGATCGCGCGGTCAGCTGCGCCCTAAGGTCGCCACGACGGTGCTTGGCTGAGGCAAAGAGGTGGACTGCGCGTCAAGCTCGAGACCGAGTTCCGGATCGGGCTCACTCCCCTGAGATAGCACCTCGGCGGCAGTACCCTTGCGGTAAACGCGCCCATCCTTCAAATGAATTACAAAGTCAGCATTGCGGACCGTCGAAAGGCGATGCGCAATCACAATCGTCGTTAGCGAGCGACGCCGGACCATGCTCTCGATCGAGCGCTGAATTGCCGCTTCGGACTCGTAGTCGAGCGCACTCGTCGGCTCATCCAGAATCAGCACCGAAGCGTTGGCCAGGAACGCGCGAGCGAGAACAATGCGCTGCTTTTGTCCACCCGAAAGCCGCGAACCCGAATCACCGAGTTCCGTCAAATACCCATTGGGTGTGCGCTCAATGAATTCGGCAGCGTTAGCCAGGTGAGCTGCTTCACGAACGTCCTCGTCGCTAGCGTCCGGTCGCAGATATCGGATGTTATCGGCGATGGTCGCGGCGAAGAGAAATGGCTCCTGAGGCACATAAGCAATTAGCCGCCGAAGCGCTCGAAGCGAATAATCCGTCGACGGCACTCCATCGATGAGTACCCGCCCGCGCGTCGGATCGATGATGCGAGGGATAAGATCGACCAGTGTGGATTTCCCGGCACCAGAGGGGCCGATAACGGCAGTCATGCAACACGCGGGAATAGCGACGCATATGTCGATGAGAGCCGACCTGTCATTCTCCGGATACGAATACGATACATCTTCAAAACGAATCTCGCGCGACACCCTCTGGAGGTCTGTGCCGCGATCAAGCGGCTCGCGCATAACCTCGGCCGAACGGAGAGAGCGGTCTATAAGATCGAGCGATGCACCGAAATTGTTTAGCTGAATGATTTGTGCTTGGTTTGATTGACCGATAGGAATCATGCGCATTAGAACTAATGCGAACAGCGCAATTGTCGCAATATCTAGAGCGAGCACTTCCACAAAAACGTAGACAATGCTTAGTAGCAGTGCGGTAAGTATTGGCGCGAAGGCGAGCAGCAGCAGCGCGGAAACGCGCGCCATCCTCAATCTGTTATCCACGATTCGTTGTGCAACCTTTCGAGCTTCCTCCGTTTCGACAAGTATTGTGCTGCTCAGCTTAATAAGCTTCCATGCACGAAACCGTTCGATCAGAAAGTCGGCATAGAGGCGTCGTATGTCGATTCCGGTATTTGCCAAGTGATGGGTTTGCCGCATAAGAAAACTCAGGCATCCCATAACGATCGCAATTAGAGCGACCGCAACGAGGCTCGCGATCGGCGCAATAACGAATAGCACTGACCCATACGCGATGAACGTTACCGCAGTCGTCCATAGTCCTAGATAAATTCGCGCAACAGAAGCAGCTGCCTGGCATTCATAATCTGCCGTCAGGGTAAACTCGCCTGGCTTGAATTTCCGGATATGGCTCGCTGTGCTGCTGAGGACGGCGTCGAAAAGACGGATCGAAAGTCGTTGACCGATGGACCACTTCATCCGTTCCGAGACCAAACTATTGTGAAAATTTAAAATTTGACGGACAAGGATGAAAGCTAGAGAGACGCCGGCGAGGCTCAGAAATGAAACGGGTACCGATATAAATTGGAAGACAGCAACGACGGCGGACGCGAAGCCTGACGAACCGGCGAATTTGGCGACGTCGCGTCCACTCTCAATAAATCCAATTAGCGGCATTAATAGCGCAAGGCCGAGCGTTTCGGCGCCGACAGTGATGGTTGCGAGGAACAGAGCAAGCAGGGCTTCGCGCCGCCTGAGTACCCGATAACGACGAAAAAACCGCCAATGCGCCTTTGCACGGTGGAACGGTACCATTTGAATAAGACTGGCCAACGAACTTAAAGTCGCTCTAGGTACTAGGTGCAGGGAAAGCCGTTGAGTACGGACCGAAGCACCGCCCTCTCATTGTGGAAAAAGGATTCCTGCCGGCCGCTTGAGCGTCGAATTGTTGATAGGTAATTGGCGCACAAATTCACTGGACTTCATCCGAAACCTTTCGGCCGACGGCCATGCGTGACTGCTTAGGGCGATTTTCGCCGAGGTCGTCATTCCAATCTGAAAGCTCCCAGCTAGAAAAGCCTGCAATCTTGAGCATTGCATGCATTTTTTCTTGCGTTCGACGATAGTCCTTAACAGTCGTCGTCAAGTTGTCGGTTGGGAGGCTGTAATAACAAAACAATACGCCACCCGGTTTCAGGATCCGAAAAGAAGCCTTTAAACATTGTGCAAGAACGGAATCGGGCATGTGATTGTAGACTGAAAATGTCCAAATCACATCGACAGTATTGTCGTCGATATAGCGTATCGAATTATCTTTGCTGAGAATGAATTCGAAATTTTTTTGGTCAAGGTTTTCACGGCGAACCCATTCCCGCGCCAACGCAAGGCGTCGCTTTGAGATTTCTACGCCGATATATTTGCCGATGCCCTGCTGTTGTCTTAGTAGCGGTATCGCCACTCGCCCATACCCGCAGCCAAAATCTAATACACGGTGGTGCGGCATGACACCATGATGCGCCATAAACTCGACACAGTAGTCACCTCGCCCCCAATCCCACAACCCTTTGCTTACGCCGTCAACTCTAGGCACACGTAGTATTTGGTCGAGGGTTACCTTGCGATCTTGAAAGTTCAGCATCCATGCATAGAAATCATTCCAATTGCGACCCGTGGCGTAGAATAGATATTTGATTGCGGGCAGCATGGCCCAACGCATACGTCTACTTCCGATGAGACGCACGAGATTCATTGCTGACCTTCCGAATTGCGCTTGATTGTAGTCTTGTCCATAGCCGCTAATTACAGCGCCGATTAAAACCAAATTTCGCTGCGCCTGAGCCAGTGACGAACCTGGTTTCGTATGCGTCCGCGCACGCCGACTTTGCGGTGCAGTGGAACGACCCGGTAGTATTCGAGATGATCGATGTTGTTGATCGCGAGCTGATTCTCAAAGCGGTGACGCACGTCCCATCCGGGATACCGGTGGCTGCCGGAGTACATCACCGTGCCCCACTCGCCTGCAGCAATCAACGGTTCGAGGGACACCAATTCGATTGAATATGGATCGATCTTACGCGAGATGACCTTACCCTGCTTGTTACTGAGGCGCGCAACGAGTGGTCCGGCGTAGGGATTCGCCAGGAGCGCGGAGTTACCGATTCCGCGTGCGGAATCGACCAGATGTGCGGTGTGGACACGGCAGAATGTCCTCGTTTCACGGATCTGATCGATCGTGAGTGTCTCGGCGTATTTGTGTGCTGGATTGATGGTGATCGCACTCCCGTTTGGGCGCATCAGAAGTGCATATCCAACTTCTGCGCGCGGGCGATCGATGCAGGCCCTGTCGACGCTGAGAGCATAGGATAGCAAGCCGAAGCCCTTCGGCGCAAACCGACGTTCGATGAAGTCAGGCTCCACCTTACCGTCCTCGCGCCACACCGCCTCGACGGTTTCGCTACCCGCCGGTATGCCGGACTCATATTGTTGCAGCCGCAGCCGAACCTGCACCGGCCGGTCGGCGGAAAACGATACGTCGCTGAGAATTCCGCTTAGCGAAATTCCAACATGCGTCTCCCCCGCCTCCCTTGGAAGAAGTGGGACGACTTGCGGCACGATCTCAAGATATCGCTTGCGGCTCACGGGAAATTCGGAAAATGGTCGACGCCGAGCGAGCCGTCGCCGTGTCGGTTGATGATGCACTTGCGTGTCGGTTCTTGGCTGTGAACATCCAGAAGGAGCGACGCGTCGCTCGGTAAGTCACGAAACGCGCGGTCGATCTCGATCATGGCCGATCCGCGCGCCGCCAGCTGGAAATCGGCGTTGCGGCGGTAGCCATAATGATCGGAAATGACCAATTCAAGGCCAGATGCCGCGTTGGATCCGTTGATCGCGTACACCGCGGCGCCGGTATAGGGGCCCTTGGTTCGAAGTACAATTCCAGAACGGCGGCCGCTGCGAACGGCGTCCGCATGGAATTGCGTGTGATAACAGGCCACCCAATCGCGGCCGACAAGCGCCACTTGTGGCCTCATGGTTCCATAGTAGCCCGCCCTCCGCGGCTTCATTGCGATAAGGAACCATCCGCGTCCGGGACAGGCCGGATAGTCGGACAGATTGATCGTAGTCTCTTCGCCACCACCGACGTGAAACACGTCACGCGCGCGAATTTTACCTGCGTCGTTGAATACCCAGAGGCGGCAGTCGTGCGCTGCCGCATGCTCGGTCGGCGCGAAGCCGAGATCAAAATTGGCAATGCGGAGGATTGTCTGAATCCCGTCTTGATTGAGGAAGAAGCCTGAATCGACGCGCTCCCACGGCGCCCCCCGCCCGGGACCCGTCGCTTGATCGAAGCTTCCGATACTCCGCCCGCTGCCCGCCTGATCAAAATCGGCCAGCAATACGTCCAAATCCAGAAGACACGCGGTACATTTGGTTCCCACACGGGTCTGGGCGACCAGCGTGTCTAAAGTCGCTCCTGGAGTTTTCATGTGCGCGCGGACGTCCTGGCGCGTCAGATTGAAACAATGGCAGATTACACTGTTGCCGTCCAAGGCCTGCGGGCCGCCGGTAAGAAGTTCATTTGCCGTAGTCAACCTGTTGGTTCGGAATGGCGGCGTGGCGGGTACTGCTTCTCCGGCCCATGATACTCGGCATCACGATACCTGATGCCGAAGCGTCCAGTCATTGCCGCTTCGCTTCCATAAATGGGGGGACCGAGCATGATCGATGGTTTCCCAGAACTGATCCTCGTCGATCTCCATGTAGTCCAGAATTTCGCGAAAATACTTGCGCGGAAACTCGCTGTCGTAGCGCCGAACCAAGCTTACAGCCTCATCGCGCGTCAGCTTACCGGTGCGAACCTCCTGTGCCGCATCGTAGGTCGCTCGACCGATGCCGAACTTCACATATGTCGTGTAGTAGTGAAGCGGATCGATGCGGTCGTCAATCGAACTGTACTTCGAATACGAGCCTTCGGTTCGTTCGGTGTTGGCCTCGAATCCGCTGTGCTCTGCCGCGTAATAGTAGTTCTCTTGCGGGTCCCATTTCCGATAGTAGCTGAAGTAGTGCACTTCCGTGCCGATCTCGCGCAGCGCACGCCCGTCCACCGGCAAGTAGGGATTGAGGTCGTCCCGCCCGACAATCTTGTCGGCGACCAGCTTCTCGGCTGGCACGCCGCCGAGAAAGACCTGCGAAAGTTCGGCGCGATCCGCGTAGAACCGATCATCCATTGTTGGGCGGTCGTTCTCCACGATGTTGTTGCCGTATTCGGCTTGGTTTTCGCCGTAGAAGATCAGTGGAATGCGCATGAGCGCAGCGAATCGAGGCCCGATCTGCCGCTGCCCGATGACAAAAGGCTGAAACGGATGGCAGAGGTTGAGGAAGGCCAGCCGCGTCAGCCGGCGGTGCACCGAGCCGTTCGGCGTCTGCAGCAGATTGTCGAATCTGGCAATCCAGTGCTGGAAATTGCGCCAGCCGACTTCAGTATATTTGTGCGGCGCCCAGGTCACTGTCAGTGGGTTCATGCCATACTCGCTCTTCAGCGCATGGGAAACTACGATGCTGTCTTTGCCGCCGCTGCCGGGAACAATACAATCATATGAGCCATTGCGGCTGCGATGACGATCGCAGAGAGCGCGAAGGGCGCGGTCCCGCCCGTTCCAATCGATCGCAAAATCCTTTCTGTCTTGGAACCTACAGGCGCTGCAGATCCCCTCTGCATCGAACTCGATCGTGGGTTTCGGCTCGTCTCCCGTGTTCTTGAACTCGATCACCGAGCTCGGCCGCTGATTAGAGATTACGCAGCGCCGGCAATATCTTACGTTTCGCGGGAGGCCGTACTTCACCTCAAGCGATGCTTCGTTGGCCGCTATCGCATGATCAGTCATTGGAATCAGATGTATTGGACATGATGGGGCTGAATTGTGCCGCTGGCGTGCCGAATGGCGACGACAGCCGATCGCTGATGTTCACGAACTGCTTTTGTTTCGGAATAGCCCAGATCGACGCTCCATCCAGGACCTGCCGAAATCGCTTGAGGCTGGATCCGTCGCCGAAGTGGGTCGACCTCAACACTGTCTTGCGACCGCCCGCGCGGCGAATAGCATCTGCAATTCGCAACCGGTCCGGCTCAACATTCTCGATGGTGGGACCTTGATGCCGGTTTAGCTGCCTAGAGCCGACGTTGACGGTCGGAATGCCATAGACGGGCGCCTCCCGGATGCCGACGCTAGAGTTTCCTGCAACGAAAGTGCAGTGCTTAAGCAAAGTCAGAAAATACTCAAACCGGATGGAGGGAAATATGGCGATGCGTGGCCTGCCGCGGAGGCGGTCCAGTTCCTCCATAATGTAAACTGCACCCTCGTCGTTGTTGGGATAAACGACAACCGTGTTTCTTTCGGACAGCAATATACCCTCAAAGAACTCCCTCGCTTGGTCGCGCATCCGGTCGAGCTCAGTCGTGACGGGATGAAACAGGGCCAAGCCGTATTTGTCGAATTCGATGCCGTAGCGCTGTTTCGCTTCGGCCAGCGAAGGCAACCTTTCCGAAAGCATGACATCGATATCAGGCGAGCCAATCACGAACACGCTTTCGCGCCGCTCGCCCATCTGAATCAGGCGAGAGGCTGCTTCCTCGTTGGCTACGAAATGAACGTGGGACAGCTTCGACACCGCGTGGCGTATCAACTCATCCACAGTGCCCGAGAGTTCGCCTCCTTCGATGTGTGCAACAAGGATATTGCGAAGAGCGCCCACTACAGCGCCGGCCAGCGCCTCGACCCGGTCGCCGTGGACGACAATCATGTCGGGTGTCGTCTCATGAACGAAGCGCGACAGGCCGGCGATCGTATTGGAGAGGATCAAGTCCATCGGTTCGTTTGCGATCTGATTGACGAAAGCATGAACGTTGGAGAAGCCAGTCTTACGCACCTCGTATACCGTGCCGCCGTAGAGCTTGAGCATGTGCATGCCAGTCGCGAACACAATGCAGTCGAACGCGTCGTGCGATTCAACCGCCTGCATTAATGGCTTGAGCTTGCCGAAATCGGCCCGCGTTCCGGTCAGAAACAGTATTTTGCGCCGTTGCATCGTGAGGTTCGTCCTAGGCGAGATCGCCCCACCGCAGTTGTGTATTGGCAGACAGCGGCCGGCCTGCGCGGCGCCCCAGCACCGCGCTATAGTCTTTCGCGCGAATCTCACCCGTTCCCGGGCGCTTGACCCAGATATTCTGGTCTGTCAACGCCTCGCCCTGCGCCACCGGCTTGGTGGTGACAACGCAAGCATACGCAAATCGGATCGTCGGCTCCTCTTCGTCTAGGATAGCCTTTCGTCCACCGAGCGAGCTGTGAATGGCACGTGCTCCCTCCACCAATGCGGAGGTCTCGCCGGGATCCATCGAAACCGGAATGTCTGGACCGTGTCGATCTTTGCGGTCGGTAAAATGCCGCTCAAGAATCGAGGCGCCCAGCGCCACCGCGCCGAGGCAGGGATAGATTGAAGGACTGTGATCCGACAGGCCGACCACCGCATCGGGAAACGAGGCACCCAGATCGCCCATCGCACCCAAGCGGACATATTTGTAGGGTGTCGGATAGAGGCTGGTGCAGTGCAGCAACGCGAACGGAACGCGCTGCGCCCGCAATATCTGTACGGCCTTTGCGATACTTTCAATATCGTTCATGCCGGTGCTTAGGATGACGGGCTTGCCAAATCGCGCTATGTGTTCGATTAGTGGGTAATTGTTGCACTCGCCCGAGCCGACCTTGTATGCCGAGACGCCCAGCGCATTGAGCCGATTGGCCGCCGCGCGCGAGAATGGAGTCGACAGAAATATCATTCCATGCGCTTCCGCGCGCTGCTTGAGCCGCGCCTCTGCCTCAGCGGACAGCGCGCAGCGCTGCATCATCTGGTAGATCGGCTCAGATGCGTTTCCTGGCACGACGTCGTTCGGGATCATCTCATCCTCGACAACGTGGGTCTGGAACTTGACGCATTCAGCGCCGGCCGCGGCCGCGGCGTCAATCATCTGCGCGGCGATAGATTCGTTACCGTCGTGATTGATTCCGATTTCAGCGATGACGAAAGGCGAATGCTCCACGCCGACAGTGCGGCCGCCAATCAAGAATTCCGGCTTTGACATCTAGTCCTCCATCTTGACGGCACCATGTGTCGCGCGCGACTAGCAATTCAGGAAATTTCGAAATAGCCGTAAGCCATTCTCACCGCTGCGTTCCGGATGAAATTGGCAGCCAGTCACGTTGGCGCGTTTCACCATTGCTGTCACGACGTAGCCATCAAAGTCCGTCACTGCCAGCGTGTCACGGGCCAGAGCTTCGGCGTTGTACGAATGCAGGAAATAGAACGGTGTGCCGAATTGAATCGTCCGCAGCAGCGTGTCGCCCCAATCTGTACAGCCCGGCTTGATCGGCGACCAGCCGATGTGGGGAATGCGGCGGATGCCGCTGTCCGCCTCGGCGGGGATCGCTCGCACCCGGCCTTCAATCAGCCCCAATCCCTCCTGCGTGCCGTATTCCTCGCCCAGTTCGAAGAGAATTTGCATGCCGACGCATATGCCGAGCAATGGCCGTCCGCGCCTGACATGCTGCAGGATTGGCTCGACCAACCCGCGCCTCTTCAATTCTTGCATCACCGTACCGAAAGCGCCCACGCCTGGCAGCACCAGGCGGTCCGCCAATAAAACCTGCTGAGGCTGATCGGTGACGATTGCATTTCCGCCAACGGCCTCAATCGCGCGTGTGATGCTGAAAAGATTTCCGACTCCGGGGTCGATGATGACCACGTCAGGCATCAGAACGGACATCGTGATCTGCGATGCAGAAGCCGGCGGCCTTTGCCGCCGCCTTGAGATCGGCGATTTTGGCACGGCCATAGTGCAGCAATCCGGCACAGGCGACGGCCCCCACGCCCGCGCCGACAAAGACGGACACTGCATGGTCCGTAGTGGCGATGCCCCCACTGAGGATCACCGGTACTGCCACGGCCGCCGCTATGGCTTGCGCCAGTTCCAGATCCGGACCATTGAAGGTACCTTCGCGATCAATCGCAGTGACCAGGATCTCGCCGGCGCCACGTTCGACGCCCTGTTTTGCCCAAGCAACAGCGTCGAGATGCGTTCGCTCGCGCCCGCCGTCGACATAGGGCTCCCAATGTCCCGGGCCCATCTGCTTGGCGTCGATCGCCAGCACCATGCATTGGCGCCCAAAGCGTTCGGCGATCTCGGAGATCAATCCAGGGCGCGCTACCGCCGCCGAGTTGATCGCAACCTTGTCGGCGCCAACCGACAGCGCGCGACGCGCATCGTCGACCGACCGAATGCCGCCGCCGACGGTGATCGGCACGAACACCTTGGCTGCGGTCCGGGCAATGACGTCGCTGAGCTGATTGCGCTGATAGAGGCTTGCGACAGCATCATGGAACAACAACTCGTCGACGCCCTGGCGATAATATCGATCGGCGAAATCCTCGGGGCGGCCAAGGACACGAAGACCCTCGAGGCGAATGGTCTTGATCAGCGTTTCTCCCTTCACGTCGAGCCGTGCGATGAATCGCGGGCGGTGGACCGGAAGTGCCGGACCACATGACCTAACGGGCGATACGCTCACGGATTCGGGCATGAAATCTGTCAATCCGATTGGCCAACTCGAAGTTCAATCCCGCGTAACGCCGGCGAACGGCATCGCCTTCCGCGAAGGAGCGCTCGATCGCGGTCTCCAGCCGCGTCTCGAAATCATCCTCGTTGACCGCAATCCGGCGGTCGGGCTGGCCAATTTCATCATAGAGGCCGTCGATTTGCGGATAGCAGGCGAGCCCCAACGTTGGGGCACCGAGACCGATCGGGCAGACGTTGGCGTGAAATCGCATCCCGAGAACGAGATCCGCGCTGCGGTAGAGATCGAAAATATAGTCACTTCCCTCCTGGCCATTGAGATAGGGCGCCATAGAGATGCGACGGCGGGAGAACGGGAAGCCGATGATGTCGATGAGGCGGGCGCCAATTGCGATATCGCGATAGATGTGGGGGACAATGACGAGCGACAGGTCCGGATCTTGCGCCAGCCTCCGTTTGAGCACGCCGGCGAGCCGATCGAGAAAAGTGTCGAGTGTCGCATTTCGAGTCGAGGTGTACAGTTCGTAGTCGGGAGGAACCTGCGCAATCGGCTGGCCGTCACATTCGCGCTGGCGGCGGTCTGTCGGGAAGCGAACGTCGAGCATGTCGCCGGCCAGATTGATCAAGAGGTGTCGGTGACCCGACGCCTCCGGATGCAGGTGCCGGCCGGGAACGACGAAGAATCCACCGTCTGGAATCACCTCCACAGATCGCGCCATTGCCTCGCCGTACAATCGCTCCAAGGTGCTGTGACTGCCATCGTTGCGAGTTGAAACAAGGAATTGATCCGAGTGCAGGATGCGATCGAGGAACCGGCCGAAGCGCTCGATATTGCGCTGCGCGGCCGGCCGCCACGCATCGACCCCCACTCCGTGGAAGACTACCGGAATCTTGATCCGATCGAACAACAGTTCGGGAATATTGATGCGCGTTCCAGTCCAGCTTTCGGCGCCTTTTTCCCCGAGAATCTCGAAAAAACCTCCGCCCCCAATGACGAGTAGATCATGCTCATTGACGAAATCGATGCGGGCCTGCGAATAGTGGTCGAGACCCCAGCTGTAGTCGAGCAATTCCCACGGCGAATAGGCAGGCTCCTCGCCCAAATTCGCCGCCAATCGTCGGCGGGTGCCATCGATATTGGCGTTGTCCCCGATGTTGCTGCGAAAGCATGCCAGTTGAACGATCTTCATGCGACGCTTGGCGGATTACTGGGATCTGCGTGTGGCGCGGGCCCATTCCAATCGCCAAAGGCGATGATCGACTCCGCGGTGCGCAAATCCGCAATCGTGTCGAGGTCGAGCGTCGAGATGCCGTCGTGAACTTGTGCGGCGGTTCCAGGTGGAACGAAATCGCCGGTCGCGCGAAACACCTCGGTCCTAACCAGGTAGAGGGCGCCGGACGGGACAAGAGCACGGTCGCGCGTGTCCATATCCTTGGCAATTAGGGGGGTGATCGGATTCCTGTCGAGATACACCTTGCCGGGCGGTACCGACAGCGTCTTCATCGCAACCACTGCGGCGACCGTGTCATCTTCCTCCGCAGTCGATAAGGCTTTGCGCAAGAACCCGTGCGGCCGAAACGGAGAGGTAAGCTGCAGGAGCAGTACCAAGTCCGGATCGCCACCGTGCTCGCTCCGCCACCAATCGAGTGCATGCAAAACGGCGCCGGCCGTCGGCGTGTCGTCGCGCGCTAGAAATTCGGGCCGGATGAAAGGCGCCATCCACCCGAGATTTCGACCGGTTCGGATCAGCTCAGGATCGTCGGTAGTCAGCAATATAGGCGCACGCAGATTGTCCGCGTCAATGGCCGCCTGGGTCCATGCCGCCAACGGCGCGCCGCCCAGCAGTAGGCGATTTTTGCCTGGAAGCCGTTTTGAACTCCGGCGGGCGGGAACCACGATGAGGAGGCTCTTACCCATACACGTCGCGAGCAGACTTTGCAGGACCACCGGCGCCTTTCTGGAAGCGGAAGCTCTCGCACAGGAGATCTACCGCACGCGACAGTTCCGCCTGGCCCAATTTGGAGTCCCCGTGCCCGAACCAGAGGGTTCCGCTCGCGTCGAAACAGAAGGCGTCGAGTGACGCGCGGAACCTCGCAGCAGCGCGCCGAAAGCGCTCGCGTTGATCAGGCGGGATGTCCTCCAACAATTCGCGGATTGCTTCCGGCAGCTGATTTGGAGCCGCCACGCGCCGGATGCTTGGTAGGAAGGCATACTCCGAGTGTTCCGAAAGAATGATCGACCGCTTTCCGACGATCGCTGCTTCCAACGAGGCAGTTCCGCCGAGGGACATGACGCCGTGCGCTCTTTTTACCAATTCGACGCCAGGTATTTGCGGGTGCGCCAACAACACGTTGGGCAGGCGTAGAAGCGTTTCAAAAGATTCGGCTGCCTGCCGCCCGACGATCGAATGCTCCTTTATGACGAGGCGGCTTCCCGGCGGCAGACACAGCGCCGCCATCTTGGCGACACCAAATTGGTCGTTCCATTCGCGCGACCGCACTTGCACGGTGAATTCGGGCTCCTGCGCCAGCGGAAAGAAAATGAACGGCCGCTGGCTGAGCACGCCCAGATCGGAAATCGATTGGGATACGATCCGCCGATAGGCGCGACGGAATCGCATGATTCGCTTGATTCGGCTTGTCGCGTTCGGCCGCTCGACACGTCTGCCGGCACGAAAATCCTTCCAGATGGCATGGGCGCGGTCGACGAAGGCAATGGCGACTTGGTGCGCAGTCGCTCGCAGCGTAAACTGGCGATCCATGGTCAACAGGCGCTGACGAGGCCCATCAGGCGTGACTAGCTCCTCATGGGCAACCGGAGCTTGATCAGGTGTCTGATCGTATGCGCGCCGATGAAGCGCGTCGCCCACCAGCGGATCCACCGCCCAATACATCAGCCCCCCTTTGCGGGCAGAGGTCGGAAACGTCACCGGGATACCGATCCGCCGTGCGACGGCGAGGGCGCACCCCTCCATGACGCCGATGCCCATACTGACCAGAAGATCGACGCGCTCGGTCGCGAACAGCTCTTCGAAGTACGCAAGGTAGTGATTCACGCTCCGGGCGACCTGCCCTTCACTAGGCAACGGGAGATCGGCAAAGATTGTGTTGGGGGCGATGCCGAGCATTCGCGTGGACAATCCGCGCTCCCGCTGAACCATATCCCGCCACAGCAGGAATTCATACTTGCGCTCGTTTTCGCGAGCTTTAACCAGTGCGGCTTCGATATCTTGCTCGGAGTCCGATTCCAGGGGTGCGGAGATTTCGGCAATGTCGATCAGCCGGTCCTCCGGCTGGGCCCACCACTTGATCTTGTCTTCGGCGGCCAACAGGATAAAGCGTGCGCCGCAGTGCCGGCGCATTTCGGGCAGCAAGTCCTCGTAAAGCCAATACAAGGCGGACATCGGAACGACCGCCACAGTCTTGGGTACTGCTCCTTCGCTCATCTTCTCGCTCGGCTCGGCCTCGAAGGCTAGATTCGGGATGATCGTAGCAAGAGGAACATCGGGACGACGACGGTAGAGGCGCCAATGCGGCGTCCATTTGGGTCCGAAGCGCCCCGCCGCTCCGTGCCCCGGCCCAATGCTACCGCACCGCAGGTGCCGCATAGGCGAACCGCGAGAATCGATGGGTGGGGGTGCCGCGGCCGGCGCGCCATAGACGAGGCGCGCCCTGTTTTCGTTGCCTTGCGGCCATACGGAAGCGGCCGTATGCCCAATTCCCCTATCCGCGTTCATACCGTGAACATCGCTCCGTCGTCAATGCGGGTCGCCGCCGAAGTTACGAGAATTGCGTCCTCGGTATTAAGCGCTACAGGCGATTGGCCGCGGGTCCCCACCTCCACCTCATCCCGTCTTAGCGAAGCCGTGCAAGCGCTTCGGGAACGATGTGAATGTCGTCAGTGTAGTGCGCGCGCTCCAATCCGAACACATCCGGTCGATACCCGCCGACAACGGGAATACCGTGACGGCGGGCGATCTCACTTATGACCGCTTCAATGGACAGTAACGACTTGCATACGGATGGCCGTCGGCACTGCCACACCTTTGGGTGATATGGGATCAGCAGGAAGCGGACGGAAATGCCCCGCTGCCGGAGGCTCTTCAGCATGACTTCGAACTCGCCTATGAGCACCGGATTGAGCAGCGGGTCTTGCAGCCGATAGCCACCATCCCCGATCAAGTGATCCGGCGGGGATCCTTTTGCGAGTTCTGTCTCCGAAGGGACCTGGCGCCCGTCCGGCAAGAGGACGGACCGGTCCGAAGGCACGTTGGCCCGGTCTTGCGACACCGCGATGATTTCTGGCCGATCTGGTCGGCCCTCCTGCCGGAGCCAATTCACAATGCTGCGCCAAAGATAGTGGAAATTGATCAGATTCTCGAACTTGCGCAGCACACTCTCGGCCGCGGCTATACTCGCACCGGCACGGCGCTCGATTCCAAAGTGCGCGCGAGCCGCCGAGTACTCATCCTCGAATTCGATCCAGCCCGCACCGGAATGACGGCGAAACATCCAAGGGTCGAGGCCGAAGATGAGTATCCGCGGCTCCGCGCGCTGCACGGCTTCCGCCGCAAAGATGAACGCGTCTTCGAGCGTGCCCCCCGAGACGGCCAGGTTCGTGGACTGCCGGCACTCGCCAGCAAGGGCAGGTAGCAACGGCGCTGAGACACCCAGATGCCGACTCGATCCGGTGACATAGCAATCGCCCGGATGGCGCCGGGCTATTGCGATCTTGATGGCGCGCTCGCGATTGACGAACAACAGCCCGTGCGACGATTCAATGAGGCGCTGCGCGTAGTTGTCCGCGAATTCCTGGGCTGCCGCCGACTTGCTGTGATATGCGCCGGCGACGTCGAGCGTCCAACTCGCGGCCGCAACCGATCCAAGCACAAGAACGATGGCTAACGCGAAACCGCAAAAGAACTTCCCAGAACCGTTAGCGGTCGGTTGAAGCATTAGAATTGAAAATATAGGAATGGAGATTCGCGGCCGATCATCGTGAGAGCGAGTGCGAATATTGCGCCGGCTGCGATCCCGCGACGCAAAACTGCTGCGACCGCACGCGCTAGGACACTCTTTGTGACGTCATCCGCGTCATCTATTATTTGCTGGCTGTTCGGAGCAAGAAAGGCAATCGCCAAAAGCGCACCTACGATCGACAGCGCCGGAATGGGATCGATGAGACCGTTGTGAAACATGCCCCGAAAGTCGAATCCGACCGCTTGCAAAGTGTTAGCGAACGGCAGTGCGCCCAGCGCAGGCGGAATCGAGATTCCATTCCCGCCGAACATTGCCGTGACAAATCGCCAAGCCCCAACGAGGTCCGGCGCGCGAAAGAACACCCAGGCGACGACCACTGCGACGAATGTGAGCGCCCAGGCAATGCCGCGCGGGATGCCCAGACCGGTGCCGCGCCACAGGTGGTTGATCATGAGGAACACCCCGTGCAGCGCCCCCCAGACGATGTAGGTCCACCCGGCTCCATGCCACAGACCACCAAGCAGCATCGTTGTCAGCATGTTGACGCTCCGCCGCAATGGGCCTCGCCGATTGCCGCCGAGCGGTATGTAGAGGTAGTCCCGCAAAAAGCGCGACAAAGTCATATGCCATCGGCGCCAGAACTCGCTGATGGAACCCGACTGATAGGGCGAAGCGAAGTTGAACGGGAGGCGGATGTTCATCATGCGGGCCAGGCCGACGGCCATATCGGAATAGCCGGAAAAGTCGAAATAGATTTGCGTCGTGTACGCCAGCGCGCCCAGCCAAGCCTCGAAGAAGGTCAGTTGCGTCTCCGCACTGCCCGCGAAAATCTTGTCCCCATAAACCGCAACGGAATCGGCGAACACTACCTTCTTGAACAATCCGATTACCAAGAACTGCATTCCGATCATCAAGTTGCGGCCATTCGGCCGATAATTCGCCGAGTCCGCGAATTGCGGCATCATCTCTCGGTGGTGGATGATCGGCCCGGCAATTAGATGGGGAAAATAGGTGACGAACAGCAAGTATCGGGAGAAGTCGTACTCCTGAGCCTTTCCTTGATACGCATCGACCAAGTACGCGATCTGGGTGAACGTGAAGAAAGAGACGCCGAGAGGCAGTACAATTTCCGGGATCGGAACGGCCAGGCCGGTGGAATCGGCCAAAGCCTTCGTCGCAAACAAGGCGTATTTGAAATAGCCAAGAACCAGCAGGTTCCCTGCCAGCCCGGCGATCAAAAGAGCTTTGCGGGCAACCGCCGAGGGTCGCACGCTCGAAGTCAGCGCTCGGCCCACGAGATAGTTTGTAAGTATCGAGCCGATGAGGAGCGGGAGCGCCCCTACGCTCCACATGGCGTAAAAGATCAGCGACGTCAGCGCGGTGAAAATGCAGGCGTAGGCCGGGCGAGATCGGCCGAGGAGAAAATGTCCCGCAATTGCGAGCGGCAGGAAGAAAAATAGAAACGCATATGAATTGAACAGCATGGCCGTGCTTACCTAGCACCATGCCTCAACTTGGTTGTCGAGCGATACAAAGGGCGCTTTGAATGAAGGCGACACAAGCGTCAGGCGGTAATACGGCGTGCATCTGGCCGAGTCCACGCGAGACACGCGCCGCGCCGGTGGCTTTCGCGTGGCAGCAGATTAAGCCGAATCCACGGAGTCACGCGGCACGATGGCACCCTTAGCGAGAGCCCGAGTGAGGCGCTTACCGAGGATGGACGCTATTTCACTCGCCGCATACTCGGTCGCAGGACGGGCGAACATAAGGTCGAGAGGTCTCAAAACCGCTCCTGCCTCGAGATTACGCGCGGCGATGATGCCCTTGCGGATCGCGCTTCGCAGCGGCAGCTCCGAATTTGCTGGCGCCTTGGCGCGAGTACCAAGGCTCGCATGTACGGCGCGCACTTGGGTGACCAGGTCGGCAAGCTCTTGCGGCTCGAACGAAAGCGCGTGATCGCGGAAAGTGCGCCCGTGTTTGCGGTCGGTGACGTGGACCTCAACGATCCGCGCGCCCAGCGCCACCGCGGCGAGGCACGCGTTGGGACCGACGACATGATTCGACCAGCCAGCCACGCAGCCGAAGCGCTCGGCAAGGAACGGTATGCTGAGTAAGTTGGTCTCTTCAATTACCGCCGGATACGCCGAGACGCAATGCAGCAGCGCAAGGCGTTGCGAGATATCGGCGCCGGGCGCGGCATCACGGAACCAACCCACCGCTCGGTCCACCTCGTCGATCGTACCCGCCCCTGTCGAAAGCACGACCGGTTTGCCGGACCGAGCCGCCGCGCGAATCACCGGCTCAAAGACAAGGTCGCCGCTCGCGATCTTTATGGCGCAGCCAATCTCGGCGAGCAGTGGCACCCAGTCCTCGGTGATCGCGGCCGAGAAAAAAGCGATGCCGTGTTCACCGGCCACCTTGGCAAGGCGGCGATGCGCCGCTTCGTCGAGCGCGAATCGGCTCACCCTTTCGAAACGCTCGGAGTCGGTCGCGGCGATGAACCGCGCCGGCGTATAGCTCTGGAACTTGACGGCATCCGCGCCACTGCGCGCAGCCGCAACGACCAGCTGCGCAGCCACCTCCACGTCGCCCTCGTGGTTGACGCCCACCTCAGCGACCACGGCCACGTCGCGAATCAAGTCTCGGCCAAAGAGTTTCATCGATTCACGCCTTTGCCGCAATATACTTCAATTGCCCTTCACCAAACTTTACTCTGGCGAACGGCGCACCCACCGCGATTTGCTCGATCGAATCGAACGCTATGCCCCTGGTAAGCCGTCTGATCTCGGCAAATCCATTTCTGCGCAACAGCGCCTCGACCTCAACCGCTGATTTCCACTCATAGGGCGCGTAGAAACAATCCATCATGAAATAGACACGTCCCGAATTGACGCCGAGCAAATGGAGAAAGTGTTGAAACAAGGCGGCAGGGATTCCCTCGTTCGCCTGGCGCAGCGTGTCCAACAAGAGTTCGAATAGCCCGAACCTACCGTTGACGTAGAGATAAAGCGAGCCACCCCTCCTGAGGACCCGCGCAAACTCTTCAATGCAGCGTTCATACCCGAGCGTGTGGTGAATAACGCCATTGGACCAGACTACATCAACGCTTTCATCGGGAAGCGGGACGTCGAGCAGTGAGCCGTAGCGATAGTCGAGGCGATCACCATAAGGAACTTTCTTTGCCTGTTCGCGGGCGAAGTCGAGGCCTTTCTCACCAATGTCCACGCCGATAACCTTGGCGGCGCCAAAGCGCGCTACTGCCGCCGCGAATTTTCCGCTGCCGCAGCCGGCGTCGAGGACGACCTTGTCCCGGAAAAACTGCGCCGGATCGACTCCACTCTTCTCGAATCGCTCCTTGGTAGAGGCATACGATTCATCGAAATATACTTCGTCGGACAGGCCAAGCCAGATATTGCTGAAGAGGCCCGAGACCTGCTTTTCGAATACGTCCGACGTCAATTGTGTGGCTGATGGTCCAGGAAATCGGTTCCGAGACACCCCGGATGCCGCCGCCGCGTTGAGCATCCGTTCCGCCCGGCCAAACATGTCGACGAAGCGCGGGAGCGGATCGGCGTCACCATCGAAAATGTCGAGATGCTCGAGGAACATATTGGTGGCGACGAACATTTTGACGGGCCAATAGCTCTCGTCGGTTAGAGCACGCGCAGCAGCCAAATAGGCAGCCGCAGCCGCTTTCCCAGGCGGGGCAAGATCGAGATCGGGTGGGACCGGCTGAGGAATGGCTTTCCGGGACAAGTTCAGCTCCATCGCAGACAAACGTTACCGCTAGTGAATCAACGGAAGCACGCTGGCGCGGCCCGCAATACTCGGGCAAAGCGGCTCTCGTCGCACAGTGGAATCGCTATCCACGAAAATGCGATGCCACTCTTCGACGTTGATCCACTGCCATACGAAAAAAGAGTTGTCGAATTCCCCATGACAGAATCGCGCAAAAGCCGCCTTAACGGCCCTTACGTCAAACATGCGGCGGGCGGCGAAACTCTCGCTCTCGATCAGGGATGTGACGTAACTCCGCATGGGTTCCCGCCGCAACCAAGCGCCCTGCGGCGCCTGGATGCTGCGCTTTGGCGCCAGACGCACGGCGTCATCCATCGCGCCTGTCAACGCCTCTCGGAGGATTGATTTGGAGCGGCCTTCCAAGAAATAATAAGCTGACGGAAGCGAGAGCGCGAACTCGACCAAGCGATGGTCTAAGAACGGCAAGCGCAGTTCCAATCCATACGCCATGCTCAAGCGATCCTTCATGCGCGTATTGCGGGGAATTTTGCGCACCTGCAAATAGTCGATTAGCGCATCGCGCAAAGGCTCGCCGGTCGCCACTCGGATCGCCTCATCCGCAACCGTCTCCACCAGTGACGATTCAAGCAACTCCGGATGCACGACGACAGTGCCATCGATCGCAGTCAGTGGATTGGCCAGAGACCGTACTGCGGATTGGCGTGCGCCGGCTTCATCGGTGCCCCAATTGCGGGCATATGCTGCGAGCGCCGCGGCCGTTCCAGCATCGCCCCGCTGCAATGCCAGCCCGAGATACAGATCGTGATGATTGCGATACCCGGCAAAGGCCTCGTCGAGGCCGGTACCATCCTGAATCACCCTGATGCCGGCGGCTCGTGCGGAGGCCATGACCGGCGCAAGAGCGCAATTCATCAGACCGCCGATCGGCCCCTCAAGATGCCACATCATAGGCCGGATCGCCGCTCGAAATTCTTGTGGCGTGTAGCCAATGATCTCGTAGGGCAAACGGTGATGCTGTGCGGCCGCCTCGATCCACTTCCGCTCGGAGAGTTCGCCGCCGAAGTCCACCGAGACGCAGCGAACACCCTCGTGCAACTCGCCAGCAAGATCAAGGCAGGCGAGTAACGCCGACGAATCCAGCCCTCCCGAAAGCGAGACTCCGACCGGCACGTCGGCCCGCATGTGCAGCCTTGCGGCATCGACAAGCAGATCGCGCGTTCGAGCAACCGCCTCGCTCACGTGCATCCTCGTGGGTCGAATGGCCGTAGCGACGTCGTAGTAGCGGCGAATGGATAGGCCTCGACCCGCATGGAACTCGGCACATTCTCCGGGCATAAGCTGGCTAATGCCCTCGAAATATGTGTCCGCCGTGTCATCGTAGGAGCCGCGCGCCAGATAGCGGCCCCACGCCGCGCGGTTCGGGCGCGGCCGCAAACCGGCAGCGAGCAGCGCTTTGACCTCGCTCGCGAACACCAAACGACCAGGACCTTCCGCGAAGTAGAGCGGCTTTTGGCCGAACCGATCCCGAGCCAAAAACCCGCGCCGCGTCGCCGGCTCGTAGACGCAGAAGGCGAACATTCCGCTGAGCCGATCGAGGCAGCGCTCTCCCCAGCGATGCCAAGCGGCGAGCAGCACCTCTGAGTCTGATTCGGTCGCGAACGGGTAGTATTCCGAAAGCTCGGCGCGCAGCTCGCGGTAGTTATAGATCTCTCCGTTGAACACCAGCCACGCTTCGCGCGCCGACCGCATCGGCTGGAGTCCGCGATCGGTGAGATCGATGATTGACAGTCGCCGATGGCCGAGAATGGCGCCGGGCAGGCTCACCACGCCCCGTGCATCGGGGCCGCGATGACGCTCGATTTCGATCATCAGATCGACGCGATCCACGTCGCCTGGCTCGATTGCACCCAGAATTCCTGCAATGCCGCACATATCGCAACGGTGATTTGATGCTATGAACGGATACGCGAAACCAACAGGCGAGTCGGCGCGCAATCCCTGCGAGGTTTGGCGCCGGACCTCAGATTCATTGCGGCTCGGTTACGGCTAATGTACACAGCTTGCTAGGCCTTGCCCATCTGTGAGAGCATTTCGAGATCAAAATTAATCTCGCGGTTGTCGCGCGAATTTGGCCGCAGCGACTGATTTGGCGGACGGCCCAAGACGACCGTGTTATCCGGGATGTTCTGGTCGATCACGATTGCCCCAGCTCCTATCAGAACATTGTCGCCAATCTTGCTGTCTCCCAACACTGTGGCACCGGGCGCAAGAAGAACGCAGTCACCAAGGACGGGGTATCGGTTGTGATTCTGACCGATCGTCGTCGCCTGCGTGACGACGAGGAAGCGCCCGTAGGTGCCGTATCCCAACACTGCGCCGATTGCGTGGAATGCAAAGAAGAACGGTCGGACCGGCTGCTTGTAGAATAGATTGATCTGGCACCTGCTTCTGATGACAAAGAACAGGGCGTCCAGCAACACCTCAGACGCGCCGGAACCGTAAAGCGCATGCGCAAACTGGTGCGTCAGTCGCGTCAAATGCTCGATGTTCAAAGGATTGACGAAAGGTTCGCTCCGAGATTTGCGGAAATGAGTTCCAAGCACGGCCGCGTGCTCGCACTTGATCCGTTCGTACACTTCGTCGAAGAGCGCTCGATAATCGGCGAGACGGCGGCCGACGCCTAGGTCCGGCACGTCGCGCTCGATGAGCCTTACGAAGATCGACCATACGTCGTCGGACGTCCATGCAGGATAGGGCTTGTCCAAGAGCCCATCCGTCGATCCCGCCGCCTGGTCTTCCTGCATTTCGGGACCTCGTCTCATCAGGGCAGTGCCAGAAGGGGCTCGCTGATTCCAGGGCGCGCCGCCTGCCGCCGCGCGGTTCGGGTCGCCGCAAGCTCGAACAGCAACTTCCGCAATGCCAACGGATCCCGATTGACGAAATGACTCACGAATTCCGGGCGCATCGATCCGCCGCCGGTCGCCTCCAGAATGTGACGTGCGTAGGACGTATATTCTACCGTAGGCACATCGACGGCACGAAGTACCGAGAATGTCGTGCTGTAGCAATTGCCCATCGCGAAGTGCGCATGTTGCCCGAGCATCATCGGATGAAGATCGGAGACGACGATCTTGAGGCCACGCCGATGCTGCGCCCGATTTTCGATTTCCAAGCGCTCCGCGGACCGCATCGCAGGATGAGGTTTCAAGAACAGCGGCAGCTGTGGACATGCGTCGGCGTAGGCATCGAGCGTCTCCTCGAACAGAACGGGGAAGAGGTCGCGCTCCGACAGAAGTCCGTTGGGGCCCATCCAGCTCAGCATAAAGACCGCGATTCCTGCGTCGAGGTCGATTGCACGGCCCGTGGCCGCGTCTCCGAGATATTTTCGGGACCAGCTCTGTAACAGTTTGTGCCACTCGCCCGACAGAAAGGGCGGCGGCAGTTTCATCTTGATCCGGCGCGTGAGTCGTGCATCGCTGAACGCTGGCCAATTGTCGCTGAATCCGACGATGTACCTGCCGACCGGCTTCTGTGACCACTTCCCGCGTGGCCGCATTAGGGCCGATACCTTCCGCTCCAATGGAGCATATCCGACGGCCGTGGATTCCATATAGACGGTGCGGTGGGACGCCAATTTGCCGAGAAGTCGCAGCGGCCACTCGTTCAGTTCCTTGAAGTGAACGAACATCAGGCGCCCTAACAAGGCGCGCGCCGCCAAACCCATCAGCCATGCGGCCGATTTGACGCGATGCCGAATGGAGGACGCCACGCCGCGTCGCTCGTCGTTTCGACGGCCCCGAAAGGCCAGCGATCCAATCAAGCAGATCGCGTCGTAGAGAACGATATTGCGCTTAATCGCCTCGTGCGTGCGCTCGTCAAAGGTGATCAGGTGAATACGTAAGTCGGGGCGTCGCGCAGCAATGTCGACGAGCAGTGGTACCACCGTGTCGCATGCGATCAGCTTGTTGTTAAGGAAGACAATGATCGTCGTTCCTCGCTTCATGCAGGCCTCCGTGCCGTGAGGCGCATATTCGAAGAAAGCTTCGCACAGATCACCGCCTGCTGTAGTGCGCCGTTTCCCCCGCGCTCGATCAGCTGCAGCAGAAGCGGACTAATCGCCTCACGTGCCACCTCGCCCGCGTCGAGCGCGCGCCGCACTAACTCGACGTCCAGTTCGCCCGGCGTTTCGCCGTCGACGGCGACAAATCCGCACCGTTCCGCCAGCTGCACGAGAGAGTCGAGAGTGAAGAGATTCAGATGCTCGTGGTCAACCGAGCTCGACTCGCGGCCCAACAGCATAGTTTCTAAGCCGGCGATGTTCGGGCAGGTGAGCAGCAACAAGCCACCCGGCTTCAAGGCATCGCGGCACCAGCGCAGGAACGCGGCCGGATCGAACAAGTGCTCAATCACTTCGAAGCTTACCACCATGTCCGCCTGATCGGCGAGCGATGTCTTCTCGAACGGCGCCTCGATTGTCTCGAAACCGAGCCCCCGGCACTCGTTGGCCAGGTCGGGCGTCGGCTCGAGCGCGACGATGCGCGAAAAAAGCCCAAGCTTGCGGACCTCTTCGCAAAATACACCGTGTGCAGCGCCGACCTCTACAAGCGTTCCTCCGGCGTGGCCGCCTTCGCGCACGAACCGCTCGACGATCGCGGCGCGGGGCTCGAAAATCCTCTTGCGCCGCGCTTCGCGGCTTTGCGGAAAGACATACCTGGCCCAATAGCGGTAATTCGCAGATTGAGCGTAGAAAGCACCGAGCATTTCCGCGGTCGGGCGCGGATTCACGAATTGTGTGCCGCAGCCACGGCATCGCTTGTGCTGCATCGCATATTTCTCATAGAGCGGCTCGGCGTTGCTCGATTCGCAGGCCGGACAGGGAACCGTGACGAAATTTGCACGCCGCGCCGCCAGCCAATCGATATCGAGTTGCATGGCGGATTGCTGGCCAGCCATAGCCTCGTCGGGCCGGATATCTGCGATCCTCATGCGCGCGCCTGACACCTGTTCCCCACTGCCGATTTGGCTCAAGGCTCGAAGTCCCACAGGTTACGCTTGTACCACCTACCGTCGTCGTCCTGCGCCCAGACCTTGGGGCTGCGAAAGGAATCGGCGATCCGATCGAACCATGCCTCGTCGCGACCGACATAATTCAGCCAGAAATAGATGTCTGACGATTTCACGTGATCGTACTCGCGCACCGCGGCGACGCCCTGCTCGCGCGTCATGTAGCCAGAGCGGATATCCTTCGACGCATGATCGGTGCCCCGGCCATATCCGAATTTCACGTATTTGAGATAGTCATGCGCACCGTTCTCATAGCGGTCATCTAGATTCGAAATCCGGCGATAGGTGCGCTCGAACGGCAACGGCGAGGGCTCCCAGCCGTATTTCTCGGCCACGAGCCTCGCGTGTGCGTTTGCATCCCAAGGATCAAAGTTTCCGATGTAGAGGCCGCGCAAGCCTACCCGCTCGACGTCGGCGTCGCTTGGATATTTGTAGCACTCGAGCTCGTGCTCTTGGATGGGATCCTCTTCGTCGCCCATGAAATCCCACCAATCATAGCCGCGCAGGCCCTGGTCTTTGCGATACCGATACGTGAATTCAGGAAAATCGTGCATCGAGAGCATGCCGCCCATATCGGTCCAACCATGCTCGCCCCAAAACACAAGCGGGATGTTGAACTGACAAGCGATTTTCATCGGAAGGGTGAGAATTCCAGCATGGCCGTGCCAATTCATGTCGCCGGTCTTACGGAATCCGAGCCGGTTCATGCGGATCAACATGTCGACCGAGGGCGAAATGATAACATGGTCAACCGCGAACACTTCTTTCATGCGCAGGAGATTGCGCCAGCCCACGTCGAGATAGTTGTTGCCGTTATAGGTCACGAGCAACGGCTTTAGCCCAAGGACCTCCTTGACGAAGTGAACCTGATAGTAGCTGTCTTTCCCGCCCGAGACACCAATCACGCACTCGTAGCCGGAGGACTTGCGATAGGGCCCCATGTCATCCAACAGCAGTTTCACGCGGGCGGCCCAATCGATCGACTTCTTCTGGTCGTGCACACGGCAGCCGCTGCAAACGCCGTTCGCATCGAATTTGAGCGGCACGGCCGAGCTCGAAGGATAGACGCAACGCTTACACCACGTGATTGCCGGAAGTTCGAGCTTGGTCATCACATCGCGTCCCGCTAAGCGGCCTTCATGCGCGGCGGCCGCACGTCGCTTCGTTGCGGAGCGAGAAAGCGCTTGGCGCGCGGATAGGCGTTTTCGGTGAAGTGGAAGATGTTGCCGGCGGCCACCGCGCTGACGTCGGTATCGCGCAGGCACGCGAGGAAATGCTGCTGATGGCCGGCGCCGCCGCAGGCGATAACGGGAATCCGCACTGCCTCGACCACCGCGCGAATGGCATCGAGGTCGTAGCCCTGGGCGGTGCCGTCGCGATCGATGGCATTGAGCAGGATCTCGCCCACCCCCAAATCCTCCGCCCGGCGCGCCGCGTCCACCGGGTTCGTACCGGCATCCGTTCCGCCATGATCGAGGAACACGCGCGCGCCGCCCTCGACGCGGCGGAAATCGATGCTGCCGACGATGGCTTGGCTGCCGAACATGCGCGCTGCGCGGGTCACCTCGCCGGGCGCCTCGGCGAGCATCGCGTTGACGCTCACCTTGTCGGCGCCGTGCTGGATGCGCGCCCGCACGTCGTCGACCGTCCGGATGCGGCCGCCGAAGGTCAGCGGAATGCAGCATTCGAGCGCGATGCGCCGGATGAAATCGAACAGCGTCACGACCGGCTTATGGCGATAATCACGCCGGTGATGCTCGAAATTCATCTCGCCGCGGCCGATGTCGAGCACGATCAGCTCGTCCACGTCCCAATCGACCATGCGCTCGACATGCAGCACCGGGTCACCGATGTATTGGTGCTCGCGAAACTCCTGGCTGCGCACCATCCAGCCGTCGAGCAAATAGAGCACGGGGATCAGCCGCCGCTTCAGCATTGCGTCAAGCCGCCGCGCTCGCCGCAGCGGTGACCCGGCCGAGAAAGCCGCGCAGCAGCGCGGCCCCCGCCACCGAGCTCTTTTCAGGATGGAACTGCACGCCCATGATGCCGCCGCGCCGCACCGCGGCGGTAATTGGCCGCCCATATTCGGTCCGCGCGGCGACGTAGTCGTCGGGGCAGTCCAGCCAATACGAATGCACGAAGTAGAAATGCTCGCCACCGAGCCCGGCCAGGAATCCGCCGTCGCCCGCGAGCGCGATCGTGTTCCAACCGACATGCGGCACGCGCAGTGCGGCGCCGGCCTGCTCGATCCGCCGCACGCGGCCCGGAAGCCAGCCGAAGCCGCGATGCTCGCCGAATTCCTCGCAGCTCTCGGCCATCACTTGCATGCCGACGCAAATGCCGAGAAACGGCGTGCCGCGCCCGATCACTTTTTCGCCGAGCGCCGCTTCGAGCCCGCGCTCGCGCAGAAGCCTCAGCGCCTCCCCGACCGCGCCCACGCCCGGCATCACGATGCATGGCGCATGGCTCGCGCGCAGCGCGTCACCGTCGCGGACGATTTCGGGCTCGGCGCCCGCGCGCGCCAAGGCATTCTCGACCGACCGCACATTGCCGATGCCGTACTCCACGAGACTGACGCGCAAGGCCTAGCCCCTCGCCCGCAATCCCGGACGCCCCTGCGCGCGCAGCCAGTCCGCGATCTTGCGCGCCATGAACACGCGCGCGCCGTAGATGGATTCGAGCGTGGCGCCGCCGATATGCGGGCTGATGACGAGGTGATCGTGCGCACGCGCATAAGCGACCAGCGGGTGCTTTGCGCGCGCCTCGTCGGACAGCCACTCGCCGTCGATCACGTCCAAGCCCGCGCCGGCGATTGTGCCGGTCGCGAGGGCCGCGAGCAGCGCGGCCTCGTCGACGACGCGGCCGCGGCTGGTGTTGATAAGGATCGCGTTCTTCTTCATGCGGCCGAGCGCGTGCGCATCGATCAGGCCCTCGGTGGCTGGCGTCAGATGCACGTGCAGCGTGAGAACGTCGGCGCTCGCCAGCAGCGCGGCGAAGTCCACCATCTCCACGCCCGGAAGCGAGACCGCGCGGATATCGTGCGCGATTACGCGCATGCCGAAACCCTGGCCGATGCGGGCGCTGATGCTGCCGAGCCGGCCGAGGCCGAGGACGCCGAGCGTCTTGCCGGAAAGCTGAAATCCGGTGAAGCGCTCGCGCGCCCAATCGCCCCGCTCGGCGGCGGCGAACGCGGGTTTGAGCCGCCGATTTACCGCGAGCACGAGGCCGAAGGCAAGCTCAGCGGTGGCGGTAAAGCTGTTGATGAGGTCGTATTCGCGCGCGATGTCGAAGCGCACGATGCCGCGCCGGTCGATGGCCGCCAAATCCATGTGGTCGGTTCCGGTAGAGGGCGAGCCGATGACCTTGAGATTCGCCGCCGCATCGAGGAACTCGGAATCGATTCGCACGCTGGCACTCGCCAAATAGGCGTCCGCCTCGGCCATGGCGGGCAGAACCTTGAGGCGCTCCGCCGGCAGGGTCTGAAGCCGGCCGACAGCCTGTAGCGCCGCCACCGCCTCGGGCGCGCCCACGAGATCGAGCGTGTTGACGATCGTGTAGCCCATCAGCGGGGCCGTGCCGCCAGCCGACCGGCGGCGCGATCGAGATCGGCCGCGAAATGGATATTGGTGCAGTCGTCGACGATCGTCGTGGTCCGGCGCGCCGCGCCGCCGTCGACGAAATGGCGCGAGAGCACGTAGTGCGCGCCGTTCTTCGTGCCCGCCGCGTCGGTGCTGTTCAGCACGTCGGCGCCGGCGCGCTCGAATGCCGTGAGCGCCTCGTCGACGCGCACATCGCGATCAGGATGATCGGGCTGCAGACCGACCAATGTCACGACCTTGCCGCCATCGGGCATTTGCGCCAGCGCGTGGCGATATACATCGATGATCGGAACGTCGCCGCCGAGCGATTCGGGCCGGCGAATCACCGGAATGCCGCGCGACTCGGCGTGCCGCGCGATGGCGTCGCTGTCGGTCGACACGTAGACGGCGGCGGCCCGCTTACTCGCCAACGCCTCGTCGATCGCATAGTCGAGCATCGGGCGGCCGTTGATCGGCGCCATATTCTTGTTGGGCAGCCGATTGGAGCCGCCCTTGGCGGGAATGACGACGACGATCATGATTCGCCGCGGTCGATATGGGCGTGGAGCGTCAAGGCCGAGCCTTCGATGCGAAAGCCGGCGCGCTGATAAAGGGCAAGCGAGGCATAGTTGCACGACTGCGTGCCGACGAGCATGCGCTTGGCACGGCCCGCGTAGTGGGCGAGCGCGGCCTCGATCAGCGCCCGGCCGAGGCCTTGCGCCTGATGGCCGGGCGCCACGCCGATGAGATCGATGATCGCCGTGTCCCCGCGCAAGAGGCACGCGTTAAAGCCGGTGATCGCGCCGTCCGCGCGGGTGACGAATACCGCATCGGCCCGGCCGCGGGCGGCATTGCGGGCCCAGGCCGCCTTCAGGGCATCGGCGCGGCCGCGGTCGATTGCCGGATCGGCGTGGAAACGGTCGTATCGAAATACGGCGCCGCCGACGCGCGCGCAGCCTTCCGCGTCCGCCGGCTTTGCCAAGCTCACCTGAGCGGGCATGTCCGGCACGGCGCCATCGAGCGGGCGCGCCAACGTCAACAAGCATTCGATCACGCGAAACCCGCCTGCCTGTAACGCGAGGAGAATGGCACGGTCGCTTTCCGGACGCCGGCACGTGACGAGCCGCACGCCTTCGCCTCCAAGCGCGGCCAAGAGGCTGGCGATCTGTGCCGGAGACGGTTCACCGGGTTCCGCGCCGCGGATATCCTCGATATGCCGCGTCGGCAGGGCCAACATTTCGCTTTCGAAGGCGCGCTCGCCGAGAACGGCGACAGCGCCCATTCCCGCCTCGGGCGCGAGCAGGTAGGCGCTCGCATGATCGCCGATACGAATGCCTTGCTCGGCAAGCCGGCCGCGCTCGGCCGGCGTCACGGGGCGCACCGCCGCCGTCACCCCACACCTCGCCGGGCCACTCTGCCCATCCGCCATCGGTCGCACGCGTGTCGCATCAATTGGCCCTGGTGCGTTCCCATTGTTCGGCGTACCAGCGGCAATACTCGCGATAAGCCTCGTCGAGTCCGCGGCTGGGTACGAATCCGAGAAACTCGCGCGCCCGGCCGATCTCCAGCGTGCCGCGGCGGGGCTTTTCGGGTGCGGGCGGGCGCTCTTCGAAGCGCGTGCTCGGGATCACGGACTTCACAATGGCAGCGAGTTCGGCGATGGTGCGCGCGTTCCCGTAAGTAATGTTGAAGGTTCGCGACCGGCCGGATTGGAGGCCCAAACCGCGGACGATACCCTCGACAAGATCGGCGACATTGGTGAAATCGAGCCGGCCGCCGCCGCCGCCCTCAAGGGGCAGCGGTTTGCCCATGAGGGCGTTTTCGATGAATTTCTGCGTCACCCGCCCAGAAATGCAGCGTATGCCGTATAGGGCGCTGGGGCGCACGATCGTGTAGTCGATGCCGTAGAGCGCCTTCGCCTCGCGAACCATGCGCTCGCCAATGTACTTGCCGTTGGCATAGACGCCACGCGGGCTTGGACGCACGGTTTCGTCCACCGAGTCTCCCTCGAAATCGCCGTACACAGTGCTCGACGACATGAAAGCGACATGGTTGCACGGTGAGCCCTTGAGCCGGCAGAGCTCCAGCAGGTTCCGTAGCGTGTTGATCTGCAGGTCGTAAGCTAGTCCCGGAACCTGATTGGCGGTGACAGCGCTCGAAATCGCCGAGAGATGCACGGCCTTGGTCGGCTGGAATTCGTTGAAGGCGCTGGTCAGTTCGGTCATCTGGCGCGCATCGACATTGACGATGGAGATGCCCGCCTCGCG
>Ga0268299_1001147_pt1 | contig 54447 bp, 54 predicted proteins | sample NOBtaG_FD_193484 | JGI IMG/M metagenome (GOLD analysis project Ga0268299, IMG submission 193484) | Activated sludge microbial communities from bioreactor in Nijmegen, Gelderland, Netherland - NOB reactor | ecosystem: Engineered > Bioreactor > Aerobic > Activated sludge | place: Netherlands... | reverse complement strand
ATCGCCGAAGTTCGACTCATAGATCTGCACCCAGTCGTTCACCGACCATTGGCTGTGCACCCGGTGCCGGGTCTTGGGGGTCACGCAGTAGAACTGGTACCCCTTCTCCCACAACGGGTTGGCATGCCGCTTAATTTCCGCCCACGGCAGCTTGATATTGCGCACATGCTTGTCGTCATGGTGCTGCGCCGTGATCGGAATGCCGTAGTCGTCCGGCCGGACGTACGGGTTGGTCGTGAAGATGGCGTTCGGCAGATACGGGGTCGCCTCCGGGCCTTCCCGGTGCACGATGAAGTTTTCCCCGTACTCGATCGCCTCCGGCTCGATGCGGTAGGTTTCAATACGCCCGCATCGTGTCCACTGCGGCTTCGACTCGTTCGTTTCTTCCCAGAGCGGATGGCGCGGATAGGTCCGTCCCATGACCATCCAGCCCTTCTCCGACTTCAGCATCACGTCAGCGTTGTACCCGTAACAGGTCGCGCTGGCGTCGAGCGCGCGTTGGACGTACACGTCCACGCGGTTCTGATACACGAAGTGGAACACCTGACGGATACGGACATCGCCCGTCATCTCCGTCAGTCTGGCCGCGACGCCGGCAAAGGTGTCGGCATCGTTGCGGGTGTCGTACAGCGGCCGGATGCCGCCTTTCCAGATCTGCACCCAGGGATTCGACACGGTCGCCGTCATCTCCGGATAGGTGAATTCCATCCAGGAGTTGCAGGCAAACGCGATGTCGGCGTGGTTGACGTCCGAGGTCATCTCGATGTCTTGCGTGACGATCATCTCGATGTTCGGATCCACGTTGCGCACCATGTCATAGTGGTGCTTGGCGTTGTTCAGAATGTTCACGTTGGTCACCCACCGAACCTTGCTCGGGCTCGGCATGTGGGTCTTGCCCGTGAACACCTTGCGTCCGTACTTCGGCGTATTGACGATCAGGGCGGTGTCACCGTGGTTCCAATAGCCCACTTCCTCGCCGTAGTAGTACGACTTGGTCTTGATTTCCTTGCCGTGCGCATTCGCGTCGAGGGTCTGATTGAACGGATCCTCGCCCGTATGCACCGCCAAGCCGGCGCCCGACCAGGGAGTCGCGTTCCAGATACCGGCCTTGTAGTTGCCGGACCAGGTATGACATCCCGTGCCGAACTTGCCGATATTGCCGGTCAAGGTCAGGACGAACGCTGCCGCCCGACCCATTTCCGTCATATGGAAGTAGTGACAGACCCCTTCGCCGTTGTGCATGGCCGCCGGCTTCACGGTGCCTGAATCCCGACCCCATCGGACGATCAAGTCCTTGGGCGACCGGGTAATCTGATTCACCGTGTCCAGATCGTAGTCCTGGAGATGGACCAGGTACATCTGGTAGATCGGCGACACGTCCACTTCGCGGCCGTTCAACAGCTTGACGCGGAAAGTGCCGGTCAAGGCAGGATCGATCCCGCTCTGTGCGAAGTGCCAGCCCACCTGTTCTCGATTGACATACACCGGTTGTTTCTTCCCCAGGTCGTACATCATGAATCCGCCCAACCGCTCGATCTGCTCTGGCTTCAACGCTTGAATCCGTCCCGAATAACTCTTGGAGTGATCCGGGAACTTGAAATCAGCGACGACGTCACGCGGATCCAGATATTGGAGCGTGTCCGTTCGGACCAGGATGGGAAGATCGGTGAACTGCTTGATGTAGTCGATGTCCTGCAGATTCTCGTCGAGGATGATCTTGCAACCGCCCAAGAACAGCGCCGAATCTGTCTCCGGGCGCACCGGAATCCAGTAGTCGGCCCGATAGGCTGTTGGATTGTACTCGGGCGTGATCACCACGATGCGGCCGCCGCGCTCGATGGACTCGAGCTTCCAGTGGGCTTCCGGCATCTTGTTTTCGACGAAGTTCTTGCCCCAGCTGGTGTTCAGCTTGCTGAACCGCATGTCGGACAGGTCGACATCGCAGTTCTGCGTGCCATTCCACCACGGGTGCGAGGGATCCTGGTCACCGTGCCAGGTGTAGTTTGAATAATACTTTCCACCTTGGGCTCGGTCCGCGTCCACCTTGCGGATCCAGGAATCCAGAAGCGGCAACACGCCGCCGTTGAAGCGGGTGTTCATCATCTTACCGATGATGCCGAGCACGGGCATACCGGCCCGATGCTTGAAGCACCGAACGCCGGCGCCCTTCATCATCTCGATCATTTCCGGCGCATAGCCCTGCTCGCGCAGGCGGCGCGCTCCGGCTTCTCCGCTGTACCGCGTCGCGATGACGATGCAGCCTTTGGCCGCATAGGTCGCCGCGGTGTCCCAGGACACCCGCATCATGTCATCCAAAAAACGGGCGTCGAATTTATATTTCCGCTTCACATCCGGTGTTAACTCCGGTGAGCCGGCATCCATCCATTCCTTCCAGCCCTTCCGCATCAACGGTCCCTTCAAGCGATAGGGGCCGTACACGCGGCGATGAAAGGTGAACCCTTTCAGGCACATCCGGGGATTATGCGCAAAGGTCCCGCGGTTGCCGTAGAGATCTTCGTAGGTTTGATGGTCATAGTTCTGTTCGACCCGCATCACCACGCCGTTGCGAACAAAGGCGCGAATGCGGCATCCGTGAGTGTCGTTCGGGGAACAACACCACGTAAAAGACGAATCGTAACGATACTGGTCGTGGTAGACCCGCTCCCAGGATCGATCTGGATAGTCACCCAGTGGGTTACCCACCTCGATGACCGGCTGCAGTGCTGTCAAGGCCAAAACCTTGTCCGCTACTGCGACAGCCGCGACCGTTCCAGCTGTAATTTTTAGGAACTGCCGACGTGAGACAAGTGATTGCTGCATTGCGAACACCTCCTACTTCAAAGACAATCTTGCGTAACGCTGCCGTTACCTTTGTCAATTCTGAAAGGTCGACCGACCCTTCCCTCCCACCCCCTTTCGTCCAGAATCGAGTCGCACGATTAGAAGACTTCGTCGCTCCATAGAGAGGACTCATCTACAAGCACTGTGCCCAGAAATTGGAGGAATATGAGGAAGGAGCAAGATCAGACAGATCAGTCATGTATGTTTAAAATCAATAAGTTATATGCTCTATGAAGAGGTAGGCCAGAGGATGGGAATCGAAGAGACGGAGGCTCTGTCAGTAGGGCCTGACGATGAGAAAGAGAGAAAAAGTGTAAGATATTGATTTAATTGAGTTCTGACATGTCAGTTTTATATGACAGTCCAAAGATCGCAGTGGAAGTGATTGAAAAATTGAAACAATGACAGTAACGATGCGAATGGGTGTCAGAAAACAATGACAGGCGAGTCTACTTCTCGTCTCGTAGGTATCTCCGCATGATCTCGTGGAAATAAGGGCGCGGGAGTCCTGCCTCTTGGGCCGCATGCGTAACATTGCCCTGATGGTGGTCCAGCTTGGATTTGATATAGCGGCGACTGAAGTCCTCCAATACCTTTTCTTTGGCTTTCGCATAGGGAAGAGAAAGATAATCGTCTCCCTGTGTTCTTCTGGCTTGATCGGTGAACTGCAACAGCCCGATGACATCGTCCTGGCTGATGCGATCCCCCTTGGCCAACATCACCGCTCGCTCCATGACATTGCGGAGTTCCCGAACGTTGCCAGGCCAGGGATAGGCAACGAGTTCCGTGACGGCGGAGGGGTGTAGCTCGGTCACATACTTGCCGAATTCTTTCGTATAGCGCGCCATAAAGTGTCGGGCAAGGAGTGGGATATCTTGGGTGCGTTCACGCAGGGGTGGCACCTTGATGGCCATCACGTTGAGCCGGAAGAACAGATCCTTGCGGAACTCATTCCGTTTCACCTTCTCGGTGAGTTCTTGATTGGTCGCCGCGATGAAGCGCGCGCTGACTTTTTTCATCTGCACACTTCCCACAGCCCGCATTTCGCCTTCTTCGAGAACCCGGAGCAGTTTTGCCTGTAACGGAAGCGGCAGGTCGCCGATCTCGTCGAGAAACAGCGTCCCCCCAATGCCCCGTTCGATCAAACCCAGCTTGTCACCCACTGCCCCCGTAAACGCGCCGCGTACATGGCCGAAGAGTTCGCTTTCGACCGTTCCTTCCGAGAAGGTGGTGCAGTCGACGACCTGAAAGGGGCCGTCACGTTCGGCACTGCGTTCGTGAATAGCCCTGGCGATCAATTCTTTTCCCGTGCCGGTCTCCCCAATGATCAGCGTGGTTGATTGGACGCGCGCCGCGGCCTCGATCATGGACGTCACGTTGCGAATGGCGGGGCTCACGCCGATCAATTCCTTGAATGTCTCAGGCTCGCCCTTCTGGGGTGGCTCGTAACGGAATAGAATCTCCGAAATTCGCATCGCCCGGTGAATCCTGGCGGCCAGGTCCAGCTTTTCAAACGGTTTCGCAACATAATCGAACGCTCCGCACCGCATCGCTTCGACTGCCGTATCCACTGTACCGACTCGACTTATCACAATGACCGGTATACGGCGGTCTCTCGCTTGGATTCGCTGCAGCAGCTCGATACCGCTCATTCCCGGCAGCCGGACTTCTGTGATCACCAGATCAATCCTTCTGTCTTCCAGAATCTTCATCGCACCCTCTGCACGGGCAGCGATCACCAAGTCGACCTGCTCATCCTGCTCCCGAGGGAGTTCTGCCTCGACGGTGCGGAGAAATATTTCCACGTCCGCGCCGTTGTCCTCTACAAGCAGGATAGTGAAAACCTTGTCGGTTACCTGTTTGATGCTCATGATCCTCGGGGGGCGACGTGCTATTGTAGCCGCTAGGCTACCATGGAGAGCAGCTGCCCTCCAACCGGGGAGGGACAAGATAACCAGAAAGGGGCCTGAGCACGAGAAAGGGGCCTGAGCACGAGCAGAAAACTTGGGCCGCGCAGCCACGGGACGGGGAGAGAGGTAGGCTAGAAGATCGATAGTGCCGGAATAGAGAAATGGCGGAGACAAACAAGCCCGCGAATTACAAAGCAAGACTCACAATGTGGGAATAATCGAACAGGCCCTTCGTGCAGGGTAGAGGTAGATGTTGGGCTGCAACGAGCGAGAACCTGTCTCCCGAATGGGACCGTCAATAGGTTTCGATGCGGTCGCATGCGCAACGTCCACGCCTGCCCTGTTCGGCCGACACAGCAAGTCATCCGAGCCGGCCGAACCAGAAGAGCCCTACGCCGCATCAAGAATTGGCTGCTTGCCTCGTCCCTTTGAGGACCGATTCTGGGCAATCAATGGATCAAGTACCAGACCGCAATTGATGCAGCGGTGAACGGTGACATCCGTTGAATACTCCGGCCGCCATTCCTCAATCATCAAGCCGTGACATTTTTGACAGGTCATTGCCCACCTCCCAGAAACAGGTTTGCATACGAGCGCAACTGTAACAGCCAAAGATTAACGGCCTGTTAATGGTTAGTTAAAACCCTCTAATGCAAAACGAGGCTCTTATCACCATAGATTTTCAGGAGAAATTTATCCTTCATGTGGTCAGACTCAAGACGTGGTCGGGAAATCCCACCAGTCTGAGGCGACCAACTCGACTACTTTCCGTCCTTGCACCGTCGCGGTCGTGCTGTATAGTTACGCGCCGGTCGCATTCCGAGAACTTGCGATTTCCCAAGCGATTCCTGTCATGAATCACGGAAGGACGGATGTCGTCATCATCGGGGCCGGCGCGGCCGGTCTCACCGCCGCCATTTTCGCGGCTCGGGCCTGCACGACCGACAACCACATCGTGCTTCTCGACGGAGCGGCGACGATTGGGATGAAGATCCTGGTGTCGGGAGGCGGCCGCTGCAATGTGACACATCACAGGGTAGCGTCGACCGATTTCGTCGGGAATCGACGGATCATCAAGAATATTCTCGCTGAGTTTCCAGTACCGGCCACCGTTGCATGGTTTGCATCACTGGGCGTGGAACTCAAACGCGAAGAGACAGGAAAACTGTTTCCCGTTGCGGACAAGGCACGGACTGTCCTGAGCGCATTGGTGAATGGGTGTCAGGCCCACGGTGTGGAGATTCTTTGCCGGCATCGCGTGAGTCGAATTGATCGCGTGCCGGACGCCAAAGATGGGCATGTGTTCGCGGTGCACCATGCTGATGGAAGTGTGTTCGCTAGGAAGATTGTGTTGGCGACTGGAGGACGCTCGCTTCCGAAGTCCGGAAGCGACGGCAGTGGATACATTCTAGCCGAGCGGTTGGGACATCGGATCTCTCCGACGAGCCCGGCGCTGGTTCCACTGGTCTTGGATGAGGGCATGTTTCACCAGTATCTCATGGGTCTTTCCCAGGTCGTCCGCTTGACGACCGTCGTTGAACGGAAACGAGTGGATCAACGGACTGGGAGTCTGCTCTGGACCCATTTTGGGGCCAGCGGTCCGGTCGTCATGGATGCGAGCCGCTTCTGGACCATGGCACGGCATCGGGGCCATGGCGCTGAAGTGTTCGCCAATTTTTTGCCGGATTCTTCAGCCGAAGGTGTGGATCGATGGTTCGTGGAACAGGTCGTGCAGTCGCCACACAGGAGCATTGCGAAGGCCCTCTCCCAACGTGTACCGATACGCTTTGCCGAAGAGATCAGCCGGCATGTTGGATGCGATCCGTTGAGACCGTTGGCCCAATGCCCCCGCCAGGACCGCCTTCGTCTTGTGGACGCGTTGACCAGATTTCGGCTGCCCATTATGCGAGACCGCGGTTGGAACTACGCCGAGGTGACGGCCGGTGGTGTTCCTTTGGAAGAGGTGGATTATCGCACGATGGAATCCAAGCTGGTTTCCGGGCTCTATCTCATCGGTGAGATGCTCGATTGTGACGGGCGGATCGGCGGGTTCAACTTTCAATGGGCCTGGGCTACGGGGTCGCTGGCGGGCCGAGCCATCGCTAGGCATGCGGCTGGCAGACGTGATTGACATTTTTCCCGACGACCACAACAATGAGACAAAGGGAGTGCCTTTCACCCAGCGGAGCGATGGTGAAGACGTCGCAGTCGTTTCCAATCCTTCTTACGACCTGTCGGTTCCTCCTTTCTCTAGCAACCCTGACCGGTGTCGTTATTGCCGGTGAGCGTGCCTCCGTATCGGAGTCTCAAATCGTGCCAGCGTCGTTGATCACTGTGCACCCGGCCGAAGTCGACGACATTCTCTACAATCCCGGCATGGGGTTTGCCGATTTTCATTTCGGTTTCGACCATCCCCCCTCATTGAGCCAGCACCCTCGTTCGACCGTCGCCTATTTCCGCTGGTCCTGGGCCGATCTTGAACCGGCGGAAGGGGAGTACAACTTTCAGCTCGTGGACGATGTCATCGCGCAGGCGAGAGCCAAGGGCGAAACCCTGGCATTTCGTATCGTGACTGAATATGAGAGGGGATCACCGGTCTGGCTGCTGAACAAGGGAGTAGAGAGCGTGCCGGTCTCCGGCGGCACGTTTCCGGATTACAACGATCCGCGTTTCCTTGAAGCCCACGAGCGACTCCTGAGGGCGCTCGGGGCCCGGTACGGACACTCTCCGGATATCGACCACATCGACATCGGATCGATCGGTTGCTGGGGAGAATGGAACATGGCTTGTTGCTTCGGAGTGGAAGCGCGCTGCAAACAGCTGTTTCCGACGGAAGACAACCAGCGCATGATTACCGATTGGTACTTCCAATACTTTCCAGCCCGGCCTCTTGTGATGCTGGTCGGCGGCCAACTGGCGTACGCGACAGCTCGGGGAGCCGGCTGGCGAGGAGACTGCTTCGGTGACTACGGCTACTTCAGGCCTGATTGGAATCACATGGAACACGTCTATGCCCGCAAATTGCGGGATCCAGTCGTGGCGGAAGCGTGGAAGCGTGGCCCCGTACAATTCGAGGTGTGCGGCGTCGTGCAGGATTGGATCGACAAGGGCTTCGATCTCGACATGATTCTCCAGAAAGGATTGGAGTGGCATGTCACGGTGTTGAACGCCAAGTCCTCACCGATCCCCGAAATTTGGCGTCCGCGCATCGACGAGTTTCAAAAGCGGCTCGGATACCGCCTGGTTCTTCGCGAGCTGGCTCATACCGCCGAAGCCAATCCAGGCGGCGTCATCGCCGTTCAATCGCGATGGGACAACGTCGGCGTGGCTCCGATGTATCATGATCGGCAGCTTGCCTATCGCCTGCGATCGGAGCAGGACGAAGTTGCGGCACAGTGGCTGAGCCGCGCCCGTCTCATGGATTGGTTGCCCGGCTCTCCGATCCTGGTTGAGGACACTCAGACTCTGGCGAAGGACCTTCTAGCCGGGCGCTATCATCTTGACGTGGCGATCTTGAGTGAAGACGGAGGGGCGGCTGCCGTGGAATTGGCGATCGTCGGGAAGCGCGCGGACCGCTGGTATCCCGTCTCCACGGTGATGATCCGAAACGGGGAAGCGGGGGAGGGAGTCACGTCACCATGAGGACTCGAAGATGACGTGGTTCTTCACTACCTCCCTCGGCAGCAAGATCGTGATCGCGCTGACGGGGCTCGTGCTCGCCGGATTCGTCGTGTTTCATATGCTGGGCAATCTGCAGGTATTTGAGGGCCAAGAGGCGCTCAACACCTACGCGGCCTTTCTTCAGGAGATGCCCATCTTGCTATGGTCCGCCAGGACCGGGCTGTTGTTGACCGCGGCATTACACATCGGATTGACGGTTCAACTGGTGAGACGAAACCGCCGGGCTCGCCCGGTAGCCTACGCAGGCAGGGTCTATCGTCAAGCATCGATCTCCTCCCGCTCCATGGCCCTGACAGGGAGCCTCGTCCTGTTGTTTATCGTGTTTCATCTGCTGCATTTTACGGTCGGAGTGGTGGACACCTCGTTCATGGACAGGCTGGATCCAAGGGGCCATCGGGACGTCTACGGCCGAATGATCCACGCGTTTCAGATTCCGTGGTTCGCGCTAGTGTATCTTCTCGCGCAGGGAATGCTGGCCGTGCATCTCAGTCATGGTGTGTCCAGCAGCCTGCAAACGCTGGGATTGGAGCATCCGATCCTCAATCGAGTCTTTAGAGCCGCCGGTCCGTTCGTGGCGGGAATGGTGGTGCTGGGCAATTCCGCGATCGTCTTAGCAATCGCCCTGGGGATACTCCGTTGATGATCCGTCTGGACTCAAAGGTGCCAGCGGGTCCGCTAGAAACCAAATGGGACCGGCACCGCTTTACCGAGAAACTCGTCAGCCCCAACAATAAGCAAGCCATGAAGATCATCGTCGTGGGAACGGGGCTGGCGGGCGCCAGCGCCGCCTCGACATTGGGACAACTCGGCTACCATGTCGATTGTTTCTGCTTCCATGACAGCCCGCGCCGTGCCCACAGCATCGCCGCCCAAGGCGGCATCAACGCGGCCAAGAATTATCAGGACGATGGCGACAGCGTCGCCCGCCTGTTCTACGACACCATCAAAGGCGGAGACTTCCGATCACGTGAAGCGAATGTCTATCGGCTGGCGCAGGTCAGCACGCAAATCATCGACCAATGCGTGGCGTTAGGCGTCCCCTTCGCCCGCGAGTACGGTGGGCAGTTGTCCAACCGTTCATTTGGAGGGGTGCAGGTCTCGCGTACGTTTTATTGTCGAGGGCAAACAGGCCAGCAATTGCTGTTGGGCGCGTATTCGGCACTCTGCTGGCAAATCGAACGCGGCCAGGTTGCGATGCATCCGCGGACCGAAATGCTGGAACTGATCGTTGTCGACGGTCACGCTCGAGGGATCGTGGTTCGCGATCTGGTCTCCGGCCGGCTGAGCGTGCATGTGGCGCAAGCCGTCGTTCTGGCGACCGGAGGCTATAGCAATATTTTCTATCTTTCGACGAACGCCATGGGTTGCAATGTGACTGCGACCTATCGGGCATGGAAGCAAGGTGCTGCATTCGCCAATCCGTGCTTCACCCAGATCCATCCGACCGCCATTCCGCCGAGCGAGGAGTACCAGGCCAAGTTAACCCTCATGTCCGAGTCGCTCCGAAACGACGGCAGAATTTGGGTGCCTAAACGGCCAGGGGATGCGCGAGCGCCGGAGCAAATCCCCGAATCTGAGCGGGATTACTTTCTCGAGCGGCGCTACCCGCGGTTCGGCAATCTCGTGCCTCGGGACGTGGCGTCACGCGCCGTGAAGACCGTGTGCGACGACGGGTGCGGAGTCGGACCGGGAGGTCATGGGGTCTATCTCGATTTTACCGAGGTGATCGAGCGGGAGGGGCTCGGGCTGGTTCGGGAACGTTACGGGAATCTGTTCGACATGTACCAGCGCATCACCGGAGAGGATGCGTACAAAGCCCCAATGCGGATCTATCCGGCGCCTCACTATACAATGGGAGGCTTGTGGGTGGATTACAATCTCATGAGCACCATTCCGGGTCTTTTTGTGGTCGGCGAGGCCAATTTCGCCGATCACGGCGCCAATCGATTGGGGGCCAGCTCGTTGATGCAGGGCTTGGCCGACGGGTACTTCATTCTGCCGTATACGATCGGACACTATCTGGCCACGACCAAGAACGGGCCGGTCGCGCTCGACCATCCAGACGCCCGGGCAGCGGTGGAACGGGTGGCAGCCCGCTCGGCGAAGTTGCTTGAGGGCACTGGCAGGCGCACAGCGGCTTCCTTTCACCGGGCGCTCGGCCACATCATGTGGAACGCATGCGGCATGGCGCGGCACCGCGCTGGGCTCCTTCACGCCCTGCAGACCATTCCGCCGTTGCGGCATGATTTCTGGAGTCAGGTGGCCGTGCCTGGCTCAGGCGAGACGTTCAATCAGCAATTGGAGTACGCGGGACGAGTGGCCGATTTCCTGGATTTTGCGGAGTTGCTGTGTCACGACGCGCTGCACCGCGAGGAATCTTGCGGCGCGCATTTCCGCGAGGAACACCAAACAGCCGACGGGGAACCGATTCGCGACGACGGACGGTTCGCCTATGTCGCGGCATGGGAATATCAGCCTAAAGGGACACCGATTCTGCACAAGGAACACTTGACGTTTGAGTTTGTCCAACCGGCGATGCGGAGTTATCAATAATCTCATCACCGGATGAGCCTGAGGTGGGATCGCGGGACCATGCATTTTACATTAAGAGTATGGCGGCAACGGAACAAGGACGATCAGGGTGGCTTCCAGACGTATCCGGCCGCCGATGTCAGTCCCGCCATGTCGGTCCTCGAAATGCTGGACCTGGTCAACCAGCGGTTGGTTCTGAACGGCGAGGAGCCGATCGCGTTTGAGTCCGACTGCCGCGAAGGCGTCTGCGGGGCCTGCTCTCTCGTTATCAACGGTATTCCTCACGGCCCCGACCGGGGAGTCGCCACATGCCAGCTGTATATGCGTCGGTTCTCCGACGAGACCATCCTCACCATCGAACCCTGGCGCGCCAAGGCATTTCCAGTGATCAGAGATCTGATCGTAGACCGTCGGGCCCTGGATCGCATCATGCAGGCGGGCGGGTACATTTCTTCGAATACTGGAGGCGCGGTCGACGGCAATACCATTCTCATTGGCAAGGATCGGGCGGAAACGGCGATGGACGCCGCCTCTTGCATTGGCTGTGGGGCCTGTGTCGCTGCCTGTCGGAATGCGTCGGCCATGTTGTTCGTCGCGGCAAAGGTCTCGCATTTGGCTCATCTACCACAGGGAGGGCCGGAACGGGCCAGGCGCGCCGATGCGATGATAAGGGCCATGGATCGGGAAGGATTCGGCTCCTGCGGCAACCAATACGAGTGCGAAGCGGTCTGCCCGAAGTCGATCAGCGTGCACTTTATAGCGACGTTCAATCGAGAATTCCTCAGATCGACGATCGTTGAGCCGGGCCTCCGCACCGATGCGCCGGCCGATCCTCATGCAGAGTTTCGTTGACTCAGGCCCTCGTCGCTCCCACCAGATGAGTATTCAGGGAAAAGCGCTGTTTTGTTGACAGGATCGGGGAGTTGCATTATCGATGGGTTTGAAGACAGTCTCCGATCAACAACCCGGGCGCGGATCACATCCGACGACGCTATGGCCCGCCTCCTCCATTGTCCGCAATGCCGTCAAGAAAGAGTTCTGCGAGCGCAGCCGATTTCGGCCGGTGAGCGGGTCGCAGCGCTGTTGATGATATCGCCCTTCAGTTGCCAGCATTGCAGTTGTCGATTTCTGGCTTCCCGGATCGGCCTGGCACTTCCGGCACACAAAGTCGAGCGCCGTCAGCATCTCCGGATTCCCGTCCGTCTCTATCTCTCGTTTTCCGGGGGCAAAGTGCGCGGCGAGGGCGTCGTGATGGACCTTTCGGTCGGCGGGTGCATCATCAAGAGCGAGACCCAGGTTCGGGTCGATGATATTTTTTACCTGGAGATCACGACCGACCAGGACGAATCGCCGTTGGAAGTGGCGGCCATGGTCCGATCGGTCAGCCAACGCGGCATTGCGTTCAAGTTCCTCCGTGCTGCCCAGGAGAACAAACGCTTGCTGGCGTTCGTGCAATCCCGTGCCACAGAACACCAGGATCGCCTCGGTCCCAAGCTGCGGGCTGCCAGTTAGGCCAAGAGGCCTGACTCTTCACTACGCATCGAAGTCGATCTTTTTCGACACCCCACGAGATACCCTTCACGAGGGACGCTTCATGATTCAAAGCGGCTGCTCCCATGCGGACGGCAATGGGTACTCGGCAATGAGACGCTCATGCTCCGTCAGGTCGAACGGCTCAATCTGCAGATCCTCCCTGTCAAGCGCCTCCGCACAGGCGGGTGAAACAAGGAAGCCGATCAAGGACTGCGCCTCCTCCTCGGTGGAAAAACGATAGAGTCCGTATTCGGGCATCCCGGACGAGGGATGCCAAAAGGCCAGTTCGATCGCACTGCCCTGATACAAACCGAGCGATCGGTGGCGGACCTGAAATCCTCCGGGAGAACGCGATAAGCGGTCACCTGACATGTTCGTCCTGTAAGGCGCAATATATTCGCGACGGAGGGCCATGATAGCATGAGCGGGGCGTTCGCCAGAAGGAGGAGGATCATGGGCACGATGCGGAGGATCGCAGGAGGGATGGTGTTGGTCACCTGTCTGGGAGGGTGCGGGTACAACGATTTACAGGGACTAGACGAAGACACGAAGGCCGCGTGGAGCGAAGTCGTGAATCAGTATCAGCGCCGGGCCGATCTTATTCCAAATCTCGTGGCCACCGTCAAAGGCTATGCCGCTCATGAGAAGGAGACACTGGAAGCGGTCGTGCAGGCGCGAGCACAGGCCACCGGCATCCAGGTCACGCCGGAACTGCTGAACAATCCCGAAGCGTTCGAACGGTTTCAGAAAGCGCAGACCGGACTCACGTCGGCTCTGGGACGGCTGATCGCGATCGCCGAGAATTATCCCAATCTCAAGGCCGATCAAAACTTCCGCGATCTGCAGAATCAGTTGGAAGGCACGGAAAACCGCATCGCCGTCGCCCGCAAACGCTACATCGACCGTGTGGCTGAGTACAATAAGATGGTCCGCTATTTCCCGACGAACCTGACAGCCAAGTACCTGCTGCATCTTGAGGAGAGGCCCAACTTCGCCGTGGCCGACGAAAAGGGTGTCGCCACGCCACCGGAGGTAAAATTTTAGACCCAGGTTAAGGCTGAGGTCGAGGTTGAGCCGGTGGAGAAAAAAAGATCTCTTGGGTTGGTCGGGTCGTGCCTTCTCGTCTCAACCTTAGCCTTAGTCTTAACCTCTCCGACATGGGCCCTCGACGTGCCCCCCCTCGCCGGCCGCATCGTCGATCGCGCGCGCGTCCTATCCGTAAATGAAGCCGACTCACTCTCGGCGGCCCTCAAGGCTCACGAAGATACAACCGGCAATCAAGTGGCGGTTCTGATCCTCCCATCGCTCGAAGGGGAATCGCTGGAGGAGTACGCGCATCGCGTCGCGACTTCCTGGAAGCTTGGTCAGCGGGGGATCGACAACGGCGTTTTGCTCCTGATCGCGGTCAAGGAACGCCGGCTGCGTATTGAAGTCGGCTATGGGCTTGAAGGAACGCTGACAGATCTTCGCTCCGCGCATATCATCCGCAACGAGATCGTGCCGCGATTCCGGGCCGGCGACATGGCGGGCGGCGTGCGCGCAGGGACCGAGGCCATCCTCAAGACGATTGAAGGGACGTACGAAGCGAAGGACCAGCCGGCCGTTCCGAGAAACCGTGCTTTGGCATCGGACGCTCTGCAGCTTGTCTTCGTGGGTGTCGTCGCCGGCTTTCTGGCCGGCATCGTGCTCAGCCAGGGGCTTCGACGCACCAGGGCGCTTTTTGGAAGTCTGCTGGCGTACCTCGTCGCGCAATCGGCGAGCATGGTCCTCGGGGTCGTGGCCGCCGGGATTACGGCGGTGCTGCTCTGGCTGGTACTCTGGACCGGCCGCGGAAACCGGAGTCGAAGAACGTACGACGACTGGACGTGGTACAGCAGCAGGGGCGGTGGATGGAGCGGAAGCTCGACCGACGGCGGGTTCAGCGGAGGAGGCGGGGATTTCGGCGGTGGAGGGGCCAGTGGCAATTGGTGACGGTGGTCGGTTGCTGAAACCTGAGGCGCGGGCGCGTATCGGCGATGCAGTCCGTCAGGCCGAAGGCCGGACCAGGGCAGAGATCGTTCCGATGATCGTATCGCGATCCGGCTTATATCGGGACGCCAAGCATCGAGCCGGCCTCATTCTGGCCTTGCTCACGCTCACCGCTCTTCTGATGCTGGAAACGGCTTGGCTGCCATGGAGCTGGGACAGCGAGAACGCCGCATGGCTGGTCCTGTGCACGGTCGCCGCCTACGCAGTTGGAGCATCGGCCGGCACATGGTCTCCGATTGTGCGGCTTGTCACCTCGCGAGAACGGATGCGGCAGAAGGTCCGGCTCAGGGCTGAGCGGGCCTTCGCACAGCATGGCGTCTTCCAAACTCGCGAGCGGACGGGCGTTCTGCTCATGCTCTCGGTGCTTGAGCGCGGAGTCTATGTGTTGCCGGATCGTGAGGTGGCTCGACTCGTGTCTGCCGACCAGTGGAATGAAGTGGTGCAATCCGTGGTCGACCAAGTTCACCTCGATGACCTGGCCGGAGCCCTCTGCACGGGGGTGATACGTTGCGGGGACATTCTCGCCCGAGCATGTCCGGCGACCTCGGATGGGAATCCCAACGAAATTTCCAACAACGTGATCGAAGAATCCTAAGCGACAGTTCAATAGACTGCCTTCGATCCTTCCGCTAGAATCCCGAATCATGTCCCGATCTCCGGCCGGACAAGCAGTTCCTGCCCAGTTTCCGGAAGAAACCCGCTCGGTCGTCAAGGCCGCCGGACTGATCGGCGCCGCGACGTTCTCCAGCCGTATCCTGGGGTTCATTCGAGACATGGTGCTGGCTCGTCTCTTCGGGGCCACGCCGGCTGCCGACGCTTTCTTCGTCGCCTATCGTATTCCCAACTTGTTGCGCGAGCTGTTTGCCGAAGGATCCATGTCTTCGGCGTTCATTCCAGTATTCACCGAATATCAGACGTTGAAATCCAAACAGGATGCCTGGGAATTGGCGAGCGCCGCGTTCACGACCCTGTTGACTATCGTCACCGGGATTACCCTGCTCGGCGTCCTCGCGTCGCCCGCCCTCGTCTGGGTTCTGGCCCCCGGGTTTCACGACGATCCCGCGCAGTTGGAGATGACCACGCTGCTGACGCGCATCATGTTTCCTTACCTGTTCTTCATCAGCCTGGCGGCGCTGGCTATGGGTATTCTCAATTCATTGCGGGCCTTCGCCGCGCCGGCGTTTTCACCGGTGTTTTTCAATCTCTTCATCATCGGCTGCGCCCTGTTCCTGTCGCCTTCCCTGCCCGAACCGATTCTCGGCGTGGCGATCGGGGTTGTGGCCGGGGGAGCGGCGCAGTTTGCGATGCAACTGCCCGGGCTCAAATTGCGCGGCATGCTGTTCGGATTTCGGCTGGAGCCGCATCACGCCGGAGTGCGGCGGATCGGCATGCTGATGGTGCCGTCGCTGCTAGGCCTGTCGGTGACACAGATCAATATTACGGTCAGCACAATCCTGGCGTCCTTCTTTTCAGGCGGCCCGACGTATCTGTTTTATGGAATGCGGTTGATCCAATTTCCACTGGGGATTTTCGGCGTGGCGTTGGCGACGGCCATCCTGCCGACTCTGTCGGCACAGGCGGCAAAGGGCGTTCTGGATGAATTGGCGACCACCGTAGGCTTTGGAATTCGGATGATCATGTTCATCATTCTGCCTGCGATGCTGGGGTTGATCCTGCTGCGCGTGCCGCTGGTGCATCTGTTCTTCGAACACGGCTCGTTCACTCATGCCGATACGATCGCCACCGCCACCGCGGTGCTCTGCTATGCGGTCGGATTGTGGGCCTTCGCCGGCCTCCGCATCATCGTGGCGGCGTTTTATTCGCTGCAGGATACGAGAACACCGGCCATTTCCGCCGCCGTGGCCGTGGTGGCGAACATCGCGTTCTCGCTGGCGCTCATGAGGCCTCTCGGTGCTCCGGGTTTGGCCTTGGCCACTGCGCTGGCGGCGATGGTCAACGGCGGCATCCTGGTCGTGATGCTGACCCGGCGGCTCGGCGGCGTCGATTGGAAATCAATCGGCCGATCGTCTCTGCGGGCGGTGATCGCGTGTGTGCCCTTGATCGGGATCTGCCTGTGGGTCTCCGAAGCGCCGGCCTGGAACGATCCGGGCGATTGGGCTCTGAAATCTGCCATGCTGGGTCTGGCGGTTGCGGTCAGTGTCAGTGGATATGCGGGGGTGCAGGCGATGTTCGGCTCGGAAGAATTGCAGCTTGTCTGGGGGATGGTGCAACGGAAACTGGGACGTCTCCTCAAACGGTAGGAGCCCGCCATGGTGCATGCGACGATCTTTCGGTCGAGCTGGGGTTGGATTGGCATCGCCGAATCCGACACAGGCATCTGCGGCGTCAGTTTGCCGCGAGAAACCAGACGGCAAGCCGAAAGGAGCCTCCGCAAGGCCGCAGGTCCCATTGAAATCGGTCGAGGGCCGGGGGGATTGCGGCGAGCCAGGGCACAGTTGATGCTGTACCTGTCCGGCCGCCGCCGTACATTTTCTCTCCCTCTGGATGTTCGGCGGGGAACGCCATTCCAACGGCGGGTCTGGCTCGTGCTCCAACGCCTGCCGTATGCGTCTCTGCGCTCCTATCGGTGGGTGGCCTCCCGGGTCGGAGGGCCACGTTATGCGAGAGCCGTCGGCAATGCGGTTGGAGCCAATCCGATTCCCATCATCATCCCCTGCCATCGGATTGTGGCTCACGATGTAACGCTGGGGGGCTTCTCCGGAGGGCTGGCGATGAAACGACGGTTGCTTGCCCATGAAGGGACGTTGTCGCAGCTTCGTCCAGCCAGCCGTGGGCGGCGCAGGCCCGAGGCCGACGGGAGGCAGCGGCGGCGGTCGTCGGTGCGCAAAGCGAAATCTGCATGAAAGCCGTCGTTCAGCGGGTCACACGCGCGCACGTAGAAGTGGAAGGACAGATCGTGGGACGGATTCGCGACGGGCTGCTGGTACTCCTGGGCGTGGCCGACGGGGATACGGAAGTTGCCGGTCGCTCGATGGCCGAGAAGCTCCTCACGCTGCGGATATTTTCCGACGACCGGGGAAAGATGAACCGCTCGTTAACGGATACGGGCGGCTCGGTGCTCCTGGTCTCCCAATTCACCCTGCTGGGTAACACCAAGAACGGCCGGCGTCCAAGCTTCGAGGATGCCGCGCCTCCGGCGGAAGCGAAGCGCCTGTATGAATTCGTCATTGGCGAGTTGCGCGCGCGAGGGGTATCGGTCGAGACGGGGGTATTCGCCGCCCATATGGCCGTGGATTCGGTCAATGACGGACCCGTGACGTTTGTGTTCGAAACTCGTTGAGCGAGTGAGATCATGCTTGCGAAGACGCTCCGTCCCGTAGAGTAAAGAGGGTACGAAAAACAGCCACTCTGTTATACTAGGCGAAGAATGACATAACAGGGAGGGCGTGATGAGCGCACAGGTTCCTCCTCGACATCCGCTTCGGCAACTTTTCGGGGCATTGACCGAGAAGAGCTTCACGGAACACCTGGGTTGGCCGGACCTGAACGTCACCACCTACGTGTCGAACCTCCTGGTCGATTTCGCAAGCACGGATCAGCTCTATAAAGTCCGCAACCAAGAAGGCAAGCCTCTCGACACCGTGGTCGAGCTCCTGTACGAATCCGAGGTGCTGTACGGCGCACAGTCTCTGGAGCGAGAACGGGACGTCCACCAACATATCGGCGATTTCACGCTCTTCATGGCCGGACTCTTTCCGGAGTACCTTAGCCGCCTGAAAACCGCGGGTCTGATCTACCATCAGGATTTTCTCGTCGACTACGTCAAGGCGGGAAAGCGCTCGTACGGCATCGTGGCCGAAATGGCCCGTGATCCGGGCCCCGATGAGCCTCCGCTGTTCAGAAAGCTTTCCGAGAACTTTGAACTCTGCGTGACGGGATTGGGATTTGTGCGATCCGATCTGGATCGCCTGCGGGATCCTTCGTATCGTCACGCCAGGGACCTGCTGCTCAATTGACACATCCTCATCCTCTTCTTCTCGTCCATGGCGGCGCCGGCCGTCGTCCCATGACTCGTCAGCAGGCCAAGAGTCTGACGCTGGCCCTCAGAGCCGGATACGAGGTTCTTGAGCGCGGAGGACCGGCCATGGTCTCCGTGGAGCGCGCCATCGGCATCTTGGAGGAGAGCGGAGTATTCAACGCTGGCCGCGGGGCCTATCGGCAACTCGATCGCGTGCGGCGGATGGATGCCTCCATCATGGAGGGAAAGAGCTTGAGGGCCGGCGCGGTCGCTTCCGTCGAGGGCATTGTTCATCCCATCACAGCGGCCAGATTGGTCATGGAGAAAACGGATCATGTGCTGTTGGTCGGTCCGTCCGCCACGAAATTCGCCCGGCACTTCAAACTGCAGCGGCTCCAGCGGACGAGGCCTCGTCCGAGGGTGTCCTACAATCGCCTGCTTGCCACAAGACTTGTGGCAGGAGAGCGGCATGGAACGGTCGGAGCAGTCGCCTTGGACCGAACGGGCACGGTCTCGGCCGGAGCCTCAACCGGCGGCATTGAGCGCATGTTACCCGGCCGGGTGGGTGATACCCCCTTGATCGGCTGCGGCGTGTACGCCGACAATCGGTCTGGCGGTGTGTCGATGACGGGCATCGGCGAAGGCATCATCCGTCTCGCCGTGGCAGGGACCGTTTGTGAGCGCCTGGCCAAAGGAGAAAGACCGGCGACGGCAGCTCGGCGGATTTTGAATCAATTGGTCTCGCGGATTCAGGGAGCGGCTGGTATGTTGATTCTGGCACCGGACGGGCGGTTTGCCATCGCTCATGTCACCTCCAGGATGGCTGCCGGTTGGTGGGGTGGCACGGGCAGTCCCGTCGTGAAGGATCGTTGGGAATGAATGAAGTCCTGTTTCATCTGGCTTTTCCCATCCACGACCGTCAGGCCGCCAAGCGCTTCTATGTCGACGGGCTGGGTTGCACGCTCGGGCGCGAATCGGAGCGGGCTGTCACGTTCGGCCTGGCAGGCCACCAACTGGTGGCCCACCTTGTGGACACGCCACAGCCGCAACGAGGCATCTATCCACGGCATTTCGGCCTGGTCTTCTTATCGAAGACCCAGTGGCAGGCATTCGCGGATCGTGCCAGGACCAAGGGACTCCCATTTTATCAGCAGCCCCGCGTGCGGTTTCCAGGTACGAAGATCGAACATCACACGTATTTTCTGCAAGATCCTTCGGACAATCTGCTGGAGTTCAAGTTCTACACGCATGAATCCGCCATCTTCGGCGAACGGGACGTGCCGGAGGTGGGGGATGCATTCGAGCCACGGTAATCGTCTATTCGTTTCCTACTCCCGTTTCAATCGACGACATATGGTGATCCCTTAAGGCGAGAGGCATTCCCGCTACCGGCGACGACTGGCCCTTGCACTACTCTTGGACTCTACCGCGTGACCGGCCTCGTCGAGACTTTGCTCATGCGCCGTAAAATGCGCTCATGGCGACGGGTCAGGGCCGTGGTCTTTCTCAGCGGGTCATAACGGCGCGGCGCAGGCAACATCGCGGCAAGCCAGGCCGCTTCGTCCGCGGTGAGGTCACGGGCCGGCTTCATGAAATGGTGACGGGCCGCAGCTTCGGCCCCATAGACTCCGTTTCCCCATTCTGCCACGTTCAAATACAGCTCGAGGATCCGGTCCTTGGAAAGATGGTGTTCGAGCGATCGCGTGATCAACGCCTCGTGGGCCTTCCGAATGAGAGAGCGCTCGGAGGAGAGGTAGAGGTTCTTAGCCAGCTGCTGGGTAATCGTACTGCCTCCGCGTTTCAGCTCGCCCTTTTCGAGGTCGTACAGGGCGGCGTCCTTGAGGCCTTCCCAATCGAATCCCTCATGCGAGAAAAACGATGCATCTTCCGCCGCGACGACGGCCTGGCGGAGATATGGCGAGATGCGGGAGAGGGGTATCCAGATCCAGTGGCGTCCGATGGAACGGCCCTGCTCCTTCGCCTGGGCCTGTCGGGCCTCGATGAGGGCGGTGACCGTCGGGTTCGTTGTCCGGAGGGCGGACACGTCCGGCATGGCGACGAGCCACCACAGCCCGAACGCCGCCAGCGCGATCGCTCCGCACATGAGCGATCCCGCGATCAGACCTGTCCGTCGACGTGGTGTTGACTTCCGCACCGCAGACTGCCTATGACGATGGTGGACACGATGAAGATTCTGACGGCAGAGTTTATCAGAAGTTGCGTCCAACCCGAACAGTTCCCGAGCGGCGGCGTGCCGGAAATCGCCTTCGTCGGCCGCTCGAACGTCGGGAAATCCTCGCTGATCAACTCGCTGCTGCAACGGCGAGGGTTGGCGAAGGTAAGCCGAACGCCCGGCAAGACCAGAGCCGTCAACGTTTTTTCCGTCGTCACAGGTGACACGCAGCTGTCGCGCTTTCTCGTCGTCGATCTGCCGGGATATGGATACGCCAAAGTGTCGAAGTCGCTTCGCGCGCAATGGGGGCCGCTGATCGAGGCGTACCTGAGCGGCCGGGAAGAGCTGAAGATCGTCGTATTGCTCGTGGAAAGTCGAGTCCCGGCCGCTCAGGACCGGGAGACGATCGAATGGCTTCTCTCCATCGGGCGTCGTCCGATTGTCGTGGCGACAAAAGTGGACAAGCTCAAGCCAAGCGAACGGGTCGCCGGCCTGCGTCGGTTGAGGGTGGAACTGGGCCTGGACGACCGCCTGCCGGTCATCGCGTATTCGTCGACAACGGGAGAGGGGAGGGATCGCCTTTGGGTTTCCCTGAAGGAGCAGACTCGAATTTGATCTCGATATACGCCTTGTTTTTCAAGTCAGCCAGCCAGCTCTGGAACATGTCCTCGCTCTTTTGTTGATACACGAGCGACTGAATTTCCATCCGTACTTCGTCGTAGGGTCGAAACTGCTTTGGTTTCTTGTCCTCCAGCCGGACGATATGCAATCCCTCCGGAGACTGAATCACATCGGAAATCCCGCCCGGCACCAGCTTTGAGACGCCCCGCTCGATTGCCGGCAGCAACTCTCCCTGCCGTACCAGGCCCAAGCGCCCGCCACGTGAAGCGTTGGCTCCATCCGAATAACGAAGCGCGAGATCTTCAAAGGACTCGCCCTGTTTGAGCAGGCTCACGACGGTTTGCGCCTTCTCGGTCGCATCCGACAGATCGTCCGATGAGCGAGGCCGGATGAGAATTTGACTGAGCGTGTATTCTTCGGGGAGCGAGAAGCGGTCACGGTGTTCGTTGTAATAGCGCTTCATTTCGGGATCTGCGACCATCACGCCGCTACGGACTTCCCGGTCCACGACCTTGAGGAGCGTCAATTGCTCCCGAACCGCTTTCATGTTGGCGGGGTCTTTGTCATCCAGCTTTTCACCCTGCTGTTTGAGCTGGTGGACCGCCTGTTTCACTTCCTGGTCGGTCACTTCAACCGAACGGGCTTTGGCCTCCTGCAGTTGCAGACGCCGTTCGATCATAGCGGTCAGCGTCATGGATTCGGCGATCGCAAGTTGTCGAGTCAGCTCCGCTCCACGATACTGCTTCTGGATTCGGTCTTTCTCCGGTTTGAGCTCGCGCTTCATCTCCGACAGCGTGATGAGGTCCGCATTGACGATGGCGACGATGCGATCCTCGACGTGAGCCGCCTCCGTTGGAGGCGGCTCAGACAGCATGACCAAGGCACCGCATGCGGCACCTACGGCAAGACGTAGGATCAGCAATGTAGGACGAATCATCACGTGGGAAAGGATAGCGGCCTAATCCGATTCGTTCAATGAGGTAGAAGATTCCGGTCCATAATCCGTCAATTCTACAGGATATGGCCCTGAATGAGGAAGGGCGGTTGAATAGCCGGGACGCCCTTGAGGGCACCAAGTCGTGACAGGGTCTGAACGGATGTCAGCGGTTGGCCACATCGCCCGCGCCGAACCGGGAGACATCGGCGATCTTGACGACCGCCTTGGCGCGAATGTCGGCGATCACGTCGTCGAAGCGCTTCTGACGCTTTTCGTTCAGCAATTCCTGACGGAGGCGTTCCCTGGTCGCCAGGTCGGCCTGGATGATCTCCGGGTCGAGGGCAGTAATCCTGACGAGATAATACCCGGCCTCGGTCTTGATGGGGGCGCTCGTCATGCCCGGCTTCAGCTGATGAATGACTTCGTCTACTTCCGGCGCGACCAGATCTTTGCGATAAGGTCCCATGTCTCCGCCGTTGGCTTTGGTCTTGGTGTCGATGGAGTAGCGCTGGGCGAATTTGCCGAAATCGCCGCCCTGATTCACTTGCTTTTCAAGATCCTTGGCGGCGGGATAGTTCGGGAGCAGCATCACGGCCACCCGTACTTTCAGCGGGGTCAGCAGTTGGCGCGCATGCTTGTCGTAGTACGCGTCCAATTCTTCCTTGGTCAGTTCGATCTTGGTCTTGATGCGGTCTTTCAACAGCTCGTCCAGCATCAACCGTTCCTTGTACCGGCGGGCTCTGTCCCGGATCTGATCGTTTTGGTCCAGCCCCTGTCTGCGCGCCTCCTGCAGGAGGAGTTCCCGAGTAATCACTTCACTGAGGAGACGCGGCTTGCCTCCTTCTTTCTCGTATCGAGCCCTGGTCGCGTCCGGAAGCTCGTTCCATTCGGCGTCGAACTCCACCTGCGAGATGGGCCTGCCGTTGACGAAGGCCACGATCCGCTCTTCTGAAGGTGGTGGAGTGCAACTCGCCAGCAGCAGCAGCAGACCGCTGCACGTCAGGTGCATTCGGCGGTCGAACAGGGATACGAACGGACTGGCGGGACGACTGGATCGGGAAACCATGCGATGATGAACCCTCGCTGCGTCGGTGACGATTACGCCTTCGTTGAAGTGGTGGTATCACAGACTTCCAGGCTTTGCAACATTGCGGCGAGTTCTCGAAAAATGGAAGCCCAGTCCTGATGCGACATTTGTAGTTCGAACGACGTCGGCGAGAGAAAGCGGACGCGATTCTTGTGTCGATCCATCAACTGCTGGACGGCCGGCGGCGTGATCCGGCTCTTTGTCCCCCACGCGACCACGACCGACTGGGCCTTCAATTCGATCGAGTCCAGCCGCAACGCTTTGGCGTGGAGGCGGATCTGCATGACTTCGAACAGCCGCTCCACGGGATCGGGGGGCAGTCCATAACGATCCTGAAGCTCTCCGTGGAGCAATGCCAGCTCGCCCACCTGCTGGCAGGAGGAGAGCCGCTTGTAGAACGACAGGCGCTGATGGGGATCCGCCACATACTCTTCGGGAATGTAGGCGGACACGTTCAACCGGAGCGTGGGGTCGGGTTCTTCTTCCACGACGAGGCCTTTGAGCCGCTGAACCGCTTGCTCCACCATCTGCATGTAGAGGTCAAGACCGATGGCGGCGATATGGCCGGACTGTTGCTTTCCGAGAAGATTCCCCGCCCCTCTGATCTCAAGATCGGCGGCGGCGATGCGAAAACCTGATCCCAGCTCCGTGAACTGCTGAATGGCGATCAATCGTTTCTGGGCGTCGCCGGTCAAGGTGCCTTCGTCGGGAATCAGAAAATAGGCATAGGCCTGCTCCCCGCCCCGTCCGACCCGTCCGCGCAGCTGGTAGAGCTGTGCCAGCCCGAACGTATCGGCTCGATGGACGATGATGGTATTGGCGTTCGGCACGTCCAGTCCCGATTGAATGATCGCCGAAGCGATCAGCACGTCCGCCTCCCGGTGGAAAAATTTCAACATGACGGCTTCAAGCGGCTTGGCGTCCATCTGGCCGTGGGCCATGACGATGCGGGCTTCCGGGACGATCTGTTGCAGCCAGGCGCCGGTCCGTTCCATCGTCTCGACGCGATTGTGGACGAAATAGACCTGTCCGCCGCGTCCCAACTCGCGGAGAATGGCTTCCCGGATCAGCTTGTCGCTGCCGCGGACGACCTGCGTGCGGATCGACAGCCGGCCGGCCGGCGGCGTGTCGATGATCGACAGGTCGCGGACGCTGGCCATCGCCATTTGCAGAGTCCGTGGAATCGGCGTGGCGGTGAGCGTCAACACGTCCACCTGCGTGCGTAAGGTTTTGAGCCGCTCCTTGTGTTTCACGCCGAACCATTGCTCTTCGTCGATGATGACCAGTCCCAGGTTTCTGAACGTCACGTCCTTCTGCAGAAGGCGATGGGTCCCGATGACCACGTCGATGACGCCCGCCGCCACGTCTTTCAAGATGGCCTTGGTTTCTTTGGGCGATTGGAACCGCGACAGCAGCGCCACCTTGGTAGGGAAGGGTGCGAATCGCTCGGCGAAATTGTCGTAATGCTGATGAGCCAGGAGCGTGGTCGGCACGAGCACGGCCACCTGACGATTGTCTTCCACGGCCTTGAACGCCGCCCGCATCGCGACCTCGGTCTTGCCATAGCCGACATCGCCGCAGACCAGCCGGTCCATCGGCCTGCTGGACTCCATATCGCGGGTAATGTCGTCGATCGCCTTCAGCTGATCGGGTGTCTCTTCGAATTCGAACGCCGCCTCGAATTCATGATACAGCGTGCTGTCCGATCCGTAGGCGTGGCGCGTGGCAAGCTCGCGATTGGCATACAGGTCGATCAGGTCTTGCGCCATTTCCTCGATGTCCTTCTTGACGCGCGCCGTGGTCTTGGCCCAGGCGGTCCCCCCCAATCGGTCCAGCCGGGGCCCATGCCCATCGGCACCGCTGTACCGCTGGACTTGATTGAGCCGGTCGAGCGGCACGTAAAGCTTGTCTCCGCCGGCAAACTCCAGGATCAGGTAATCGCTGTCGAACTCCGTCACAGTCAAACGTTTGAGTCCCTGGTACTTGGCGATGCCGTGTTGGACGTGCACGACATAGTCGCCTACGTTGAGATCTTCGAGTGACGACAGGAAGGTTGCGGCTTTGTTCTTGGCCTGCGGCTTATGGCGCGTCCCCTTGGCGAACAGTTCTTCTTCGGTCAGGACGGTGAGCCGCGATTCCGGAGAAAGGAATCCGGCCGACAGCTCTCCTTGCAGGACGTAGAACGGAGTCTTGGCCTGACCGGAACCTTTCCAGTGCGCGGGAGTCCATTCGACCGCAGGGACATCGTGCTCCCGCAGCAGGGCCAGCAGGCGTTCGACCTGGCCGCGGCTCCTTGCCACGAGGGCTACCCGACAAGCCTCCCGGAGTTGGTCGAGAATCGCCAAGGTTTGTGTGAACGATGTGCCTCGCACGCCGAGTCCGGCGCTGGTCGGGAGCTGGGCTGGAAAAGCCTGGACGGGATCCCAGGTCGGATCGGCTGCCGCGAGCGGTTCCAACGCGAGTTGGGAGCAGTCCGTCGTGGTGTCGGTCACGTCCTGCCAGGTCAGGAACAATCGTTCCGGCGAGGGATAGGGGACAGAGGCATCTCGTTCGCTGTTGCGAAGGTAGCCGTCGTCGATCCGTTCCCAGAGGTCGGCGGCGGAATGCGTCAGAACGGCGGGCTGATCCAGAACCAACAGCGGTGGTTCGGAAAAATAATCGAACAGCGTGTCCATGCGAGGGTAGAGGTCCGGTGCCCGCCACTCCGCATCCGGTACAATCGGGGCGAGAGCTTCGGCTGCCTCATCGAGCCTGACATATTCACGGGCTGGCAAGATCACGGCACGCTCCAGCTTCCGGGTCGATTTCTGGGTCGACGGATCGAAGAGGCGCAGCGACTCGATCGTCTCGCCGAGGAACTCCGCGCGCAACGGATCGCCGTAGGCCGTCGAGAAAATGTCGACGATGCCGCCGCGGATGCTGAACTCGCCGGGGATTTCCACGACCGACACCCGCCGGTAACCCAGCCGCAACAATCCCCCGGTCAAGGCGTCACGCTCGATGGATCCGCCGACATCGAGCCGGAGCAGCGAATGGAGGAAAGTGTCCACCGGCATGAGGCGCTGAATCAGTGCCGCGACCGAGGTCACGACCCGGGCGGCCGAAGCGCCGTGAATCCGATGAAGCGCGTTCATACGCCGGGCGATCAATCCGACATGGGGGGCGGTCGCTTCATAGGGCAATGTTTCCCATCGGGGAAAGAACGTGAGCAAGTCTGTGGCACGACCGGTCAGGCGGTGGAAGAACAGGAGATCGTCATAGAGGCGTTCGGCGGCCTCATCGGTGCTGGCGATGACCAGCCAGGGCTTGCCGGAAAGTGACCCGGTTCCGGACTGCCACAGCTCCGTCAGGGCGAACCCCGGCGAGGAGCCGTGCAGACCGGTCAGGCAGGCCCGGCCCCTGGCACCGGCTAAAGCAGCCGCAATCGGGGTCATCCATTGACCGGCTGGAGAATCGGACGGATTTGACACGCGTGTGGTTCCTCGATGGTCAGGGCTGCTTCTTAATGGGGTAGGGACATGTTTCCGCATCTGTGGCTGGCCTGGTCGGAATCGAAGTCGGCTCGGCCAGGGTGGCTCTGACGTGATGATGAGCGTGATGAGCTAGTCCGGCGGTCGTCCATCATGCAGTGCAGCGGCTCCGCGATTGAGACATCTAAATGGAACGGATGCGTTGAATGATCGATGTCGTCGAGGCCCCCGGAATCAGCGGGATGGTGGTCACAACTCCGCCGCGCCGCTCCACGACGTCGCGGCCGACGATGCAGTCGAGCGCCCAGTCGCCGCCTTTGACCAGGACGTCCGGCTGCACCGCCGTAATCAAATTCAGCGGGTCCGGTTCGCTGAAAACGACCACGTAGTCGACCGACTCGAGTGCAGCCACGACTTCGGCCCGTTGCGCGTCCTGGACGACAGGACGCCCGGGAGCCTTATTCAAAGCGCGCACGGAATCGTCGCTGTTGACGCCGACGACCAATAGATCACCAAGTTGTTTGGCCGCCGCGAGATAGCGGGTATGCCCGATATGCATCAGGTCGAAGCAGCCGTTCGTGAAGACGACGCGCTTGTTCGAGGCGCGGGCACGCTGCAGGACGGGAACCAGTTCCGCTGTGGTCAACACTTTCGTGGGCATGGAGCGTATCATACCGACTCCGACTTCCGGATGGAACCGGCTTGGTTATTCGTCGTCTGTCCGTGTCACGCCGCCGAGTCCCATCACGCCCGATCCGTGCCGGGCGATGATGGCATCCATCGCCTCGATGGCCTTGTTGCGCCGCCCGTCGAAGAGTCCGGGGGGCGCGGGAGTCAGCGAGGTCATGGCCAGTCCGGCCAGACGGTAAACGCACCCGGGTTTCATGAGTTCCTGCAAGGCCACCGTGACGGTAGGCCACATATCGGGATCGTAGTTGAGCGGCCGGGGAAACCGCCGCTGCTTCGTCGTCACGGCGAATCGCGCGTCCTTAAGCTTGACGGTCACCGAGGCTGCCGCCAAGGCCTCCTGCCGCAGCTCGCGCGCGAGCGTCGTCAGGAATCCGCGCAATAGGCGCTCGATGTACGCCCGGTCTCCGGTGTCGTGCTCGAACGTCGTCTCATGGCTCAGACTCTTGGATTCCCGATCCGTCACCACCGGCTCATGATCGATGCCTTGCGCAAGCTCCCGCACCCAATGGAGCCGCTGGCCGAAGAGCGGCCGAAGCGATGCTTCCCATCGCGGATCCAGGAGATCGGCTACCGTGCGCAGTCCGATCGCCTGCAGACGCTCGCCGGTTTTTGGACCGATACCCGGCAGTGCTCGGAGCGGTTGATCGGCGAGAAACACCGCTTCCGATCCGGGAGGAACGATCAACAGGCCATCGGGTTTGGCCGTGTCTGCCGCGATCTTGGCCGTGACCTTTCCGGTTGAGGCTCCGACCGTGCAGCAGAGCCCGGTTTCGTCGAAGACGGCCTGCTTGATCGTGCGGCCTAACGCCGCCGGGTCGGGGTACAGGCGTTGGAGATCCGTCGTGTCGACATAAAATTCGTCGATGCTGCTCCACTCCACGGTGGGAAAGAGGCGGCAGGTCACCTGTTGCATCCGGTCGTGAAGCTGACGGTAGAGCGGGCGATCGGGAGGCAACAGAATGAGATCGGGACAGAGACGGATCGCCGTGACCGTCGGCATGGCGGAACGGACGCCGAATGCCCGCGCCGCATAACTTGCCGCGGCAATGATGCCTCGGGGCGCCTGGCCGCCGACGGCGACCGGTTTGCCTGCGAGCTCCGGAGCCTTGACGACTGCGGCCGAGGCGAACATGGCATCCACGTCACCGAAGAAAATCTGACGCGGCCATCCCATGGGATACTCCGTTCCCGTTTGTTAGAAGGGCAAGGAGAGTTGCGGCTGCTTGGGGGACGAGCGGACGGCCGTGGAGGGGATGCGACGCACCGCGCCCAGTTCCTGCAGGGCGCCCCGGCAACTGCCGCAATGGTGCCGGCGCGGTTGAATCGTCCGCCGCTGGCGGCGGTAGATGCGGCCGCATTGCCGGCATCGCCACGCGAAGCGCGCCAAGGCCAGGACCTCCTGTTGCAACGAATGATAGAGGGTGACGGCGAGGGAACCGTCGCGGTTCACCTGGGTCATCTTCCGCAGGAAGTCCGGCCCATGACTGGGTCGTCGCTTGAGGATGTCGTACTGCCACTGGTGAATCATCTCATGGGCGACCGTGCTCAGCAGCTCGTTGAAGCCGTGCGGAGACCGGGCCAACAGCGGCGTGAGCAACGGCAGGGACAGCCGGATTTCCCGACGCGACTGCCGCGGCGATGCTGTTTCACTCCACAACGATCGGGGGCCGCCTCGGCTCACGAACATGCCGATCGAAGAGGTGAGCCGCCGGCTCCACACCAGATCGATGGGAGGCAGGACTCCGTCGAAATATCGCACGTTGAGGTCGAACCAAATCGCGGTCAGTTCGTCCGTCGTGAGAGGAGGCGTGGGTGAAGAAGCCATGGCGAATTACCCCAGTTCTTCGTAGATGGCCGCAGCGAGGAGCGGCACCATGATTTCATGATGACCGATGAGCGCATAGCCCCGGCCGCCCTTCTGCGTGGGTCGGCGCACGACGTTGGTCAACGGGCGGTAGTGCGACAGAAAGTCCATATTGACGGTGGTGATCCGGGTCAGTGGATGGCCGAGATTCCGGGCGAGCGACACGGTCTTGAGAAACACTTCCGGCAGGACCACGGCCGAGCCTATGTTGACGTAGACGCCGCCTTCCATTCTGGAGACCACGGCCGTCAGCCGCCGAAAATCGTACAGGGACGTCGAGCCGATCGCCGCGCCGTCGGCGGACGGATGCATGTGAATGATGTCGGTCCCGACCGCGACGTGCACCGTGACCGGGATGCCGAGTCTCACGCCGGCCGCCAGGATGCTCGTATCGTGGTTTCGAAACAAGCCGCGCGAGCGGTCGATGTAGCGTCCCACGGCCTCGCCGAGCCCGCGCCGCTCGTGCGCGCCCTGAACGATCGCCGCGTTGAGCATGCGGCCGGTTTCTTCAGCCATGCCGAAGCGCCCTTGGTCGATCTCGGCGTCGACTTCCTCCGACGTGTGGCCCATGAGCGCCAGCTCGAAGTCGTGAATGATGCCGGCTCCGTTCATGGCCACGGCCGACACGATGCCGCGATTCATGAGGTCCACGAAGATGGGAGTCAGTCCCACCTTGACGACGTGGGCGCCGATGCCGACGATCACGGGCCTGCGCTTGCGATGGGCCGCGGCGATCGAGGCTGCGACGGCCCGAAGGGTCTTAACGCCGAGGATGTCCGGCAGGGATCGGTAGAATCGTGCGAAGCTGTCCCCGCGGCGCCACGGCGTGGCGAAATCGGACACCCGCACCTTACTGTGGCGTTTCTTGAGGGGATACGTCTTCAGATCCGATACATTGATCGGCGGGATCAGTTCCCGAGCCGTCCGAAGCGGTACCTTCCGGTCAGGAGGCTTTGCCAAGGAGATGGTCCTCGATCAATTCACATATCACGTGGCCCATCGTGATATGGCATTCCTGGATGCGAGCGGTCACGGTCGACGGGACGATGAAAGGATATTCCACGAGTCCGGCCAGCTTGCCGCCGCTTCCACCGGTCCAGGCGACGGTGAGAAGCCCGCAGGCCTTGGCGGCCTCCGCGCCCTTCAGGACATTGGGAGAGTTGCCGCTCGTGCTGATCGCGATGGCGATGTCGCCCGCCCGGCCGTGGGCACGCACCTGGCGCGCGAACAGCTCGTCATATCCATAGTCATTGGCGATGCAGGTAATGGCGGCGATGTCGGTCGCCAGCGCGATGGCCGGCAGCGGTGCGCGGTCGCGCTTGTAGCGGCCCACGAATTCGGCCGCGATATGAGCGGCGTCGGTCGCGCTGCCTCCGTTGCCGAAGAGCAATACCTTGTGTCCTTTCGCAAGCGCCGCCGCCGTCAGTTCCGCGACGCGCACGATCCGGTCCGCCTGCTCGCGCACGAATTGCTGCTTGACGGCCGTGCTTTCCGCAAACGCGCTGAGCACCACATCTCTCATCGCGCGGGATTCTAGGGGTCGGGCAACCGTCCTGTCAAACTAGCAGGATGCTGAAAATGTTCGCCAGCTTCGTTCTCGCATCGCTCAGAGGCTCAACATACGGAACAGAGTATGCCTCGCCCCTTCGCTCACTGCGGCCTTGCCGGCGAACATTTTGATCATCCTGCGTGAATATTTCATGGCCCAGTGAGGTCACCGACTTCGAGCGCGTCAGCTAGGACTTGGACGGGGATGTCTGGCCTGTCTGGCGCACGGCGCTCATCGCGAGCGCGATCATGGAGCCGACGTCGGAGACGCTGGCGGGAAGCACGAGCGTCGTCCCCGCTTTCGCCAACTCGCCGAACTTGGCGATGTACTGTTCGGCGACCCGCAATTGGACCGCCTCCTGGCCGCCGGGAATGCGAATCGTGTCGGCGACCTTGTGCAGCCCCTCCGCGGTCGCTTGCGCGATGGCCAGGATGGCCGCCGCCGCGCCTTCCGCTTCATTGATCTGCTGCTGCTTCCTGGCTTCCGATGCCTTGATGACTTGCTGCTTTTCTCCTTCGGCCTGATTGATGGCCGCGTCGCGCTCTCCCTCAGAGGTCAGAATGAGCGCGCGTTTCTCGCGTTCGGCGCGCATCTGCTTTTCCATCGCGTTGAGCACGTCCTTGGGCGGCGTGATGTTCTTGATTTCATAGCGCAGCACCTTGACGCCCCAGGGCTCGGAGGCTTTGTCCAGTTCATTGACGACTTGGATGTTGATGTTCGTCCGCTCTTCGAACGTGCGGTCGAGTTCGATCTTTCCGATTTCGCTGCGCAGCGTGGTCTGGGCGAGCTGCGAGAGCGCAAAGTTAAAGTCGCTGATGCCGTAGGAGGCCCGCTCCGGATTCAACACTTTGAGATAGAGCACGCCGTCCACGGAGACTTGCACGTTGTCCCTGGTGATACAGACCTGCTCGGGAATGTCGATGGCGACCTCCTTGAGCGAATGCCGGTATCGGATGGTGTCGATGAACGGGAGCAGGATGTGAAACCCGGCGTTCAGCGTGGCGGAATACTTGCCGAGCCGCTCCACCACGTACGCGCTCTGTTGGGGCACGACGACCGCCGTCTTGGCGATCACGTAGAGGACGAGCAGCGCCAGAATGAGCACGACCAAAGTTCCCGATGCCATGCGACCTCCTCAGCCCGCGATAGTGATTGGAGCGGTTATTCGTTGGTGATCCAGAGCGTCAACCCTTCGACACGGGTCACTTTGCCCCGCTGGCCCTTTCGCAGAGGCTCGGGGCCGACGTTCTTGGCGGTCCATGCCGTTCCGCGCAGTTCTGCTTTTCCCGTCTCGCCGGCCGCCAGCGGCTCGAGCGGAATGGCGGTCTCTCCGACCATCGAATCGATGTCCGGCCCGCCGTGAGATCCTTGAGGACTCAATTTCGCCAGGAGCGGACTGCGGAAAACCAAGAGGGAACTCACGGCCACAACGGAAAAGAGCAGCCATTGAAGCCAGTCGGTCTGGACGATTCCGGTACCGGCCAAGGTGCCCACGATCAGCGCGGCAAGGCCGAAAAAGAGAATGTAGAATCCGCCCGGCGTCGCCATTTCGGCTCCGAGCAGCGCCAGACCCAACACCATCCAGTACCACCAGACCATCGGGAAGCCTTCCGAGAAGAACGCGTGCGGAAAGGCGATGCTGCGCGTCGCCGCGAAGTCTAAGCGCGTTTCGAGATGTCGTCAAGCAGACGCGAGACGCCGCTCGCGTCAATTGATCACCGCGCGGACCGATGCTATAGTCCGCGCGCGATGGCACAGGAGCAGCCGGTTCAGGCCTTAGTCGTGGCGTTGACGGAGGAGATTGAGTGTGCGGTCTATTCGCTCAACCGTTTGCGACCCGACGCCGCCTGCTTCGTCCTTCCCGAATCGGCGAAGCCGATGGTCGAACGCGAGCTGCAGCCCAAGTTGTCCCAGATCCCGCGACGCTGGGACTGGATCGTGGTGCCCGACGTCGAAAGTTTTCCGGCCTGCTACGTGACGATTGCCCGGTCGCTGCCCGCGTTGCTCGAGACCTGGGGAGTTGAAGCGGGCGCGCTCGTGGTGGACCTGTCGGGCGCCACGGCGGCGATGGCGGCGGGATTGGCGCTGGCCGCCATGCCGCATGCGTCGCGGGTGGTTTCCATCATTGGCGCTCGACAGGGGCGGGACGGAGAGACGGTCACGCTCGACGGGGTCGAGCGGCAATGGATACAGGCCAATCCCTGGGACGAAGCCGCCAGGGGCATGAGGCGTGAGGGATGTGCCCTGTTCAATCGCGGCGCCTTGGCCGCCGCCGCCGCGGTCTTTCGCCAGATCGAGCAGCGCGTGAGCGGAGGGCTGAAACCGCTCTATCGGGCGCTCGCCGACTTGGCGGACGGCTATGACTTGTGGGAACGGTTTCAGCATCGTCAGGCCTGGGAAAAACTGAAAGCGTCGATCAAGGCGTTGGAAATGGCAACGCTGTTCGGCGGCCCTGTTGAAGTGAAGGCATGTCTGCCGGCGATCAAGGGTAATTCAGCGTTTCTCGAGAAGCTCGTGCTCGACCCATCGGAAGTCAAGGAATCGGTCGCGCTCGATTTGCTCGCCCATGCCGGACGTCGGCTGCGCGTGACGAACGATGCGGAGGCGGCGATGCGATCGCTCGTCAGGGCGCTGGAAGCCGTGGCGCAGCGCCGGCTCTTCACGGCTCACGGAATCAAGACGTGGGACGTGCGCCCCGAGCAGTTGCCCCACGCTCTCCAAGAAACCTGCCGTCTCTGTCATATGGACGACATCGACGGCAAGTACCGGTTGCCGCTGCAAGCCCAATTCCGCGCGTTGGCCGGATTGGGCGATCAGTTGGGACAATCCTTTCTGCGGGAATGGCCGACCATGAAACCCCTGCTCGATGCGGCCAACCGTGGGATCCTGGGCCATGGGTTCGAACCGGTGAAGGCCGAACGGGTGCAGCAGCTGCATGAGGCCGTGATCAGGTTAGCTAGCGTGGCTGAGTCATCTCTACCTCAGTTTCCAAAGCTACATCTACCGTGAAGCGTATCTCGTGAAACGTGAAGCGCAAGCCGAGAGCTGGATGCGCAGGCGAGAAATATGAAGATCGGAAATTTCGCGAGCTCGAAGTATGGAGATATGTCGCGCGGCGTTCCTGTGCGGAACTCGAAACGCAGGTTGAGGTGCCCGCGATTTAGGATTTCTGTCGATCGGTGATCGGGACAAGATGCTGGAACAGCTCGATCATGAGTCCAGAATGCTGAGGAACCTCATCAAACGTCTCTAGCGAGATGCGCTTCACGAACGACGAGATACGTATGGACATCCGCATCTATTACGAGGACACCGATTGCGGCGGTGTCGTCTACTACGCGAACTATCTCAAGTATTTCGAACGGGCACGGACGCAGTATCTTGAGGAACGAGGGTTTTCCGTCAAACAGTTGATGGATGAGGGAACGGTGTTCGTCGTGGTGCACGCAGAACTGACCTATCGCTCTCCGGCCCGTTACGGCGATACGCTGACGATCGACACGTCCGTCACGGACCTGAGCAGCGCCTCGCTGATGTTCTCGCATGTCGTCAAGGACAAACAGAGCGGGCGCGTCGTGGTGGAAGGTTCGGCCAGACTGGCTGCTACCAACGGCAATGGTAAGGTGACGCGTCTCGACAAGGTGATTGTGGCCGCGCTACAGTCCGATGTGGAAGGGAACAGCTGATGGATAAAATCGGGACCTGGCTGGCCATTGGAGGTGTGGTGATCGGCTTCATCGTGCTCGGCTGGCTGTTATTCTCAGAGAATCCCTCCGACAAGAAAAAGAAGTAATCGCGAGAGGCTAATCAAGACAGGAGCCACCTACCCGTGTCAGCGCCGATCGGAGAACCCGGCCGTGACCTCACCAATACGCTAGCCTTACCATCCTTAGACTAAGGCTCTCGTGCAGCGGCGGATTGCCGTAGCGTAGCGAAGGCCAATACGTCGGCTGGGGCGCCTTGTTAGACTCCGTACGCAACCGACCCACGACACTCGACCTTTCCTGTCCCAGACACGATTTCCCCTATGGCATAGGCTTCCTGTCCTTCGGCTCTAAGATGATGAAGGACCTGAGCCTCATGCGCACGACTGCATACGAGTGCCATTCCGACACCTAGATTGAAGGCACGGAGCATTTCATCGTCCGAGGTCTGGCCCGCAGCACGTATCACGCCAAAGATCGGCGCTGGTCGATACAGCGCAAGATCAATGCTGGCATCAACAGTGTGGGGAAGAATACGATCAAGATTCTCTCTTATTCCGCCGCCAGTAATGTGCGCTAATCCAGAGATGAGCTTGAGAGGAAACAAACCCTTGAGGGAGCCGTAGTAGCAGCGGTGTGGTTCAAGTATGGCATCAAGGAAGGATGAACCCGCCACATCTTGTTGCGCCAAAGCAGGATCACGGTTCAGAAGGTCTCGAATAAGGGTGTATCCGTTTGTGTGAGGACCGGACGATGACAATGCAATCACAACGTCTCCGGGCGCAATGAGTGAGCCATCAATTATTCGGCTGCGTTCAACGACACCTACAATGCTAGATCCCAGAATATAAGTGCCTGCAGGAACAATGTCCGGTTGTTCCGTCGTTTCTCCACCTGTGAGTACGCAGCCCTGAGCCTCACACGCGGCGGCGCAAGCAGCCACGATTCGCGTAGCGATTGTCTTCTCCAGTTGTCCGCAGACAATAAGGTCCTGTACTGCAAGAGGTTCTGCGCCCATCACAATGCAATCATTGATGAGGTGGTGGATCATGTCATGACACACGGACTCGATGCGATCGTGTGCAAACGCGAGAACCTGTTTCGATCCTGGCTCTTCGGTTTTTAGGACAAGTACTGGCTCTGTGAATCGCTTGACGTCGAACAGGAACAACGATGAAAAGGCCCCTACGTTGTTCAAGAGGCGCGGGTCCCGATTGTCGAGTAGTTTCCCGAATCCTGCCTTTGTCTTATTCGCTACGTCGATGTTGACTCGGTATTTCATGGAATCTCCAAACGCCCGCCTACGGAGCCTGACCATTTAAGTGTTGCAGACTCCCTGTGGATCATTGCACGGCGGCCTCAGCAATCTGCAGACCCCCAATGGGCACATTCAACTTATTGAGCCTGCAGTTGTAATAGCTCGATAGGGTCACAGTCAGGTATCTTCTCAAAAAAAGAAGAATGTCCCCTTAAAGTTCCTCCCAACAGACGTCGTGGTTGTAGTGGATGTGGGCGTCAAAGAGCGGAAGCTCGGCCGCGTCTGCCAGCGCGTTCACCCCGACCAGCAGGATGAGTACAAGAGCCCGAGGAAAACGTAGCAGCGCCATGCAAGGACTCTCGGTTCCTTCCTCTATTTCACGCTAAGCTCGGCCGGAATGATTTGAGCGTCCGCTGCAGTGCCAAGTTAGGCGCCGATGATTTCATTCAGACCTTCGATGACCTGAGCCAGTTCCTCAAGGCTCACTTTGCCCAGTCGCTGACCGATCCGTTCAACCGCCAGCGTGCGAATCCGGCTGATCTTTACCCATGATTTCTTCGGAAGGTCCCTCGACTGAAGCTCCACCGTGAGTTAGGCCTCACTTTCCACCGCCTCCTGCCTGGGACGACCAGACGCGTAGAGAACAATACTTTGCTGCAAGAGAAAAATCATTGTCCGTGGTCAATAGAATCAAGTCATGCCGAACGCACAGCTGGGCCAATAATGCATCGATGGTCCCGATCTGTACGCCTGCCCGACGACAGGTGTTTCGAATCTCTGCAGCAGCAATATGATCGTCGCGCTCCGGCTGCAGGAGGGGCAGCGAGGCCAATCGCTCGATAATTTGCGACTTGGCCCTCGGCCCGGAAAACCCTTGAAGCAGTTCCTGGAGAACGAGGCCAGTGGTCACTACGACATCTGAGCCGGTCAGCGCCTCCTTTAGATACTGGACTTCCGGCTCAGCGGATACCGTGCCGCGGCGCAGCGCCAGCGACCAGACACTCGTATCTACCAGAATGGTCACGTGCGAGACCGCTCAGATTTGTAATTAAACGAGTTGTCCCATTCGAGCTTACCCATGAGATCGAGTATACGTCGCTGTTCACGGCGGGCGATGAATTCTTGGAGTGCTTTTGTGACTACAGCCTTCTTTGTCCGCTCTCCGCTGACTTTCACCGCGCGGTCAAGTAATTTGGGATCAATAGCGAGGTTCGTGGCCATGTGCGCCTCCTTACACATGAGTCTACACAAGGTGACGTCGCGAATCCAGTGGTCGTCGTGTCCCCGCCTGGGTTCGCGTGGGGATTTCATATGAGGCTCGTCGCCTTCCTGCGCAGTAAACGGTTCCCGCCTTCCAACCCAACACACCGCGATCATGGAATGACCTTCGATGGTTCACACGGAGACGTGCTCAGCGGAAGACCAAAACAATACCAACTGTGGCTGCGCGCAGTGAGGTGGCAGAGCGGACCGGGAAAATCGAAGCAGAATGAACGGGTCATGATGCGTATGACTCGCTTAACGGAATGCACGAAACGAGACTTGACCCCAAACTTTCAGGTTAGCCTGTCGACCCAGCCACCTCGGCTAGAAACGACTCAGCCTTGTTCGCGCTCATTGGTCCTCTTGTACGCCGAACGCCAGAATTAAGCCGCGCCGCGAAGCGGCGTCGACTTGAATGAATTGTTAGCCAATTGCCCGACCAGGCGGGTTCTTTGCAAACCACTCAACAATCATGCCCATGTTGCGCTCAAAGCCGCCGGGTGCAGAGATGTTGAGTACGCCTGCACGTACAGCTCCCCTGTTCTGAAAGTCGTGCGTGGTGCCCGCTGGTGCCAACACGAACGAGCCTTGTGGACAGTCGACCCAATCTCCACCCATGAGGAAGGTCATGGTGCCCTCCAGAACGTAGAAAGCATCGTCTTCTGGATGCGAGTGAGCACCCGGGCCTTGGGTGTTCGGCTCAAGCCACCACTCCGATATCGAGTATCGATTGGCGGTTTCAGCCTCATCGGCCTTGAACAGCGCCGACATGCCACCCATGTGATAGGCCCGCCCCTCGCCGGGTCGGAGAACAATAGGCTGTCGAGTGGGCTTTCGCATGACGCCATGTACTCCCTGCAATTGGCTAACGGTTGCGTTCAGCGGCGCGAGTCTTCGAGCGTCCGCTGGAACGCATTGTTAGAGCCTCTTCTCATAGACAGAAACCGCCTCACCGTTGTATTGCACAGCTTCCATGAACTGCCAGCCTTCACGGATCAGCAAGCTATTCGCAGTGCTTGTGCCTGAGTAAATGATCCTGAAGCCGAGATCGCGGGCCACATCTTCAAGGGTTGATACGAGACGCGCGCCGATCCCGCGACGCCGGAATTGCGGAGCCACCATGCCTCCACTGATCCACGGAGTGAGGTGCTTGTGCGTGGAAATTGAGTCAGCCTTGAGTGCAGCGACGCCGCACGGCTCGGAGCCCAGAAACGCCACCACTCCGACTGGCAGTTGACCGCGGTTTGAATAAGCCACGAGGTCTTGGTGGGCATTTCCTGGGCCTTCAGATCCGTAGTAGTCGGCCCACTCGCTTTGAAACAACCGCTCCAGAGTAGGCAATGCCTCCGGGTGATCTACGAGATAGCCGATGCGTAGTTCGGGGGACATAAATCGCTCAGCGCTCTAACGTTTCGGGTGAGAGGCGGACCGTCCACCGCAACCGGTTGTTAGACGGCGCCGCATGAAATTCTTAGCGTGAATGCGCCGCTTGCCGGAGTAGTGCCGCAAACGCGCGCTCGTCGATCGCAGACCGGTTGCGGACCTTTATGTGCCGCACGTACTGCCCCTTACCTTCGAGCAATCCCTTCGGATCTTTCAGGGAGGATCCGCTAAAGAAGCCGAATTGCACATACTCCGTATCAGAGTAGACGTATGCCACGGGGCCGTTGTTACCGATCCAACATCCGTTTCCCCACTTCACGGCCTCGCTCAGCTTCGGTTCAACGCGTTTCACAAACTTCCGAAGTGCACGGATGATTTCCTGATTCGTTAGACTCTGGGCCTCTAGGTACTCATCGAAGCTTGCGTGTGCCTTCATTTTTCCCATCGAGTAGCTACTCCTCGGGCGATGCTTTCACGTCGCGCAACCAGTCACCTTCGTCGAAATTCAGCCGCCGCCGTAGGTGGTCCGCCTAATGGAATGACCTGTTAGCCATCGCCTGGCTAGAAGAGCGTCTTCGCGAGTTTCTCAACGCCGTCAATCAGTTCAGTGATCTCTTCTTTCGTCGGATCTCGCTGCTTGTTGTGATCGCACAGATTTCGCAGATCACCTAGACGCTGGACATTTCGCCAAGCAGGAACATCGAGGACATTGCCACTCTTCAGAATGTCGTTGAGATCACTGATGGTCGGATGCTGCTTCTTCGTGACAATGGCGTGGTTCGCTACAACTTGGCCGAGGTGCTTCTCAAGGACCACCCCTGCGACAGCACCTGCCGCGCGGTGGAATCCATTTTTGGAGAGCTCTCGTGCGGCGTCGAGTTCTGAGTCAAAGAGATCGGCACGAACCAGTTGCTGTATGTCGAATAGCGAACTCTCGAACCGAGCCTGGACTGCCTTGACTATCGAAATTTGGGTATTGAACCGCATGGCCACAATGGCGAGATCGTTGAAGATTTTGTCCGTTGTTCCCCGCGCGATATGGGCTCGGACACCATTGAGCCAGTCCTGTATGTGGTAGGTGTGGAGATCGGTTGTCTTTCGTTTTCCGTCTCCCTTGTAGAGTTCCTGAAACTCAGCAAACCGATCTGGAATCAACTGGCGAATCACCGAGCCTGCCTCCGTGTACCAGGCTTGATAGTTCTCTTCAAAGGAGTCTTTGACTTTCTCGTACTTCTCCTGAAGGTCCTTGGACAACTTGCCGGATTCGGCGCGATGCCGAAATGCTAGATCAGCGTGCATTTTATCGCCGAGTGCAAGAAGCTTGTCGATATCAGCTTTGTATTTGGAGAGGTTGGTGGTCATCGAACATGCTCTTGATGGCTGGAATTAAGCCGAGCCGCGAAGCGGCGTCGGCTGGAATGAATTGTTAGGCTGAGCTGACTAATATCTGACCCAGCGCATTCATAGAACCTCATTAATTTGAGCCAACCAACCGAAAACGTTACGCCGAGAAGTGCCCAGTGCGGGAAACGTCCCTGGGCCGGCGTCACCGACGTTCATTTGCACGACGCCTGTCAGCGTCGCTACCACGTCGCGCCCTGGATCTGGATTAGCTGGAGTCCGGAACAGGTGTCCTTTGAACAATGCAATGGTTGGCGATCCTGGTCCAAAAAAAACCGTCACAGAGAACGTTATTGTTTGAGAGGATTCCTCCCAGAATCCTTTTAGATCAGCACCCAAGAAACTTCCGGTAAAGACGCCCTTCTCATTTGGTGCATGAAGGATGAGTTCGCTTTCCGTGCCATTCACATTAGCTTTCCATGCTCCGGTTGGTAGAGACATATGCTGCTCCTTGTTCGGTATGTAGGACTGTGCTGGGCCTAACGCCCGCGCTCAGCCGCGCCGAGGCCGAAGGCCCGAGGGCGTCGGCTGGAGCGCGTTGTTAGGTGTCATTGTTCAAGAATCGTGAAGTTGCGGCGATATGTGCTTACCTCGACGCACGTATCTTGATTTATCTCTTCAAATCCTCGTTTGAGCCGGAAGTACCATCGGCTGGGCTCCTTCACAGAGCGAGAAATCCAGACCATTCGCCTCTCTCCGGATACATGAGCCTTGGCAAGCAAGTCGTGGAAGGTTGAGATCGGAAACAGAAAGAATGTCTCCTTTGTATCCGGCGTCGTGGGCAAGGACGTACGCCAAATACAGGTCCTTCCGACCAAAATAATTCGCGAACTCGTCATGCTTGAAGAATCGCCACGACGTTACCACGAACAGGGCTTGTTCCCACTTGGGTCCGCAGTCGTAGAGCTTGCCGTACTTGACCTGAACCTCCCTGTAGACGACCTTGTCAGCTACTCGTCGACGGAGGATGAAATCAACCTTATCCACATCCAGGTAGCGCTGATAGGGGTTCCACCCGGCCTCGAAGAACTCGAACTTCGCCAGCGTCTCACCAAGAATCTCGTAGTGGCCGGCCTGTGCTTTCTGCTGGCGAGTTGCCATTGATGACACCTAACTATTACGTAAGCTGCGCCGGCGACAGGATACCGGCGGCCTATTCCTGAAGACCTCTGATCCCTGTCCAAAAAAATCACAGACACTATCCTCACCTACGGAATCTCTGTCAAGCATCGTCCACACCAAAAACACTGCGGCTCGCGCAGCCTATTTCTGGGTGACAGAGCCGCAAACATCGGCTTACCCCCGGTCCGCGGGGCTGCACACCCCGCGTCCACCTCTATTCAGGACGTGCGTATATCTCATGGTAGCGCTCACGTCCCTGTGGCCCAATAGCTTTTGTACGGTACGAATGGGTAGTGGGTTAGTGTGTCATCAGAATGCTGGGGAGAAAACCTCGACTGGATTCCCGCCTCCGCGGGAATGACACACTGCAGTGCTTCTTTGAGTCTTGATCGCGGAGTGGATGCTCACCTTGGCGAGCATGACGCAAGAGGCCCGTCATTCGAAGTGATCGTCCGGCGCGGCAAGGTCGATTTCATGGCCTGCTCCGGCGACGAGTGTCTGCCGCTCGATTGCTTTCCAGGATGCGACCCCTTGTCTCGCTTGAGTCGGTGCGGCCGCAGATCGCTTCTCGATCGTCGTTCCGCTTTTCTGCAGAGGTCGCAAGACGGGTGAAGGTCCGATTCCGTCGTCTCAGCAGCCAGGGGTGTGGAGGAGAGGGATGAAGGCGGCGCAGTCGATGGTTGTGCCGGTCCCTGATGGGGAACGGCGAAGATCAACCCCATGGCAATGAGCGCGCCGAACATGGTTCGACCATAGGTCATGATATTGCGCTACGCACAGTCCATGCCACAGCGGTGCGGTTGACATTCGAGAAAACCGCATGCTGGAATGGCGGCGTATCTCGTAGCTCGTGAAGCGTATCTCTACGATGCCCTTCACTCTCCTGCGAGATACGAGATACGAACGACGCTTCACGGAGGTTGAGTCATGGAAATGTTCGGTCGGGTCGGACTTGTTGAGATTCCCATTCTGATCGCGCCGGATCAGAAGGTATGGATGGATAAGATGATCAAGGAGGGCAAGATTGCGATCCCTCCGGGCGGGACTTTGGAGAAAGGTTCGTTGTACTCCATGTTTATCCGCATGTTGTTGCACAATGCCATGGAAGAGCAAAAACGTCAGGAGGCTATGGATGCGGATGACGAGGACGACGAATAGGGCAGAATGTTGAAAGCGGCTGCCAGCTTCGTTCTCGTTTCGCTCAAGGCTTCGACGTACGGCAAAGAGTACGACTCAGCCTTTCGCTCACTGCGGCCTTGCCGACAGCCCCTTTGAACATTCTGCAACGCTGTATCGGAAGCGATGCGATCGGATGTGAGTGAAGATACAGCCGAGGGTTTCCGCTTCTACGCTATGGACTATAAGCTCTTGAAGGCCGCGTATGCGGCGCGGAGCGTCTTGTCGATGTCCGCCGTGGAATGGACAGTGGAAAGAAAGGCTGCTTCAAACTGCGAAGGCGCAAGGTAGATACCCTGCTCGAGCATCTTGTGGAAGAACCGACCATATCGCTGCGTATCCGACTGTTTGACCGTCGTCCATTCGGTTACCGGGCCTGAGGTGAAGAACGCAGTCAGCATGGAGCCCACCCGTGTCTGGGTCAACGAGACGCCAGCCTTCTTGGCCGCAGCGCCGATCCCTTTCTCGAAAGCGACGGCCCGCGCTTCGAGCCCCGCATACACGCCCCGGCCCTTGAGTTTGGTCAGCGTGGCGATTCCGGCAGTCACGGCCAACGGATTGCCTGACAGGGTTCCGGCCTGATAAACCGGTCCGGACGGCGCGATGAGATCCATGATCTCCCGCCTTCCACCATAGGCGCCGACCGGCAGGCCACCACCGATGATCTTGCCCAACACCGTCAGATCCGGCGTCACACCGTACAGACTCTGCGCGCCGCCGTAGGCCACCCGAAATCCCGTAATCACTTCGTCAAAAATCAGCAGGATGTCATTCTCGGCGGTCAGCCGCCTCAGAGCGGCCAGGAAATCCGGGGCCGGAGGCACGACACCCATATTGCCGGCAATCGGCTCCAGAATGATGCAGGCGAGGCGGCCGCGATGCTCCTCGACGAGGCGGCGAACGGCGCCGATGTCGTTATACGGAGCGGTGAGGGTGTGCTTGGCGAAGTCTTCCGGGACGCCCGGCGAATCAGGGATTCCCAATGTGGCGAGGCCGGATCCGGCTTTCGCGAGCAAATAGTCGCTGTGGCCGTGATAGCAGCCCTCGAATTTCAGAATCGTGTCACGCTTCGTGAATCCGCGCGCGACCCGGATCGCGCTCATCACCGCTTCGGTGCCGGAACTGACCAAGCGAATCTTTTCCATTGAGGGAAATGCGTCCCGGATCATCGCGGCCAGCGTCACTTCCAATTCGGTCGGCGCGCCGAAACTCGTCCCGCGGCCGGCGGCTGTCCTGACGGCCGCGATCACAGAAGGAGACGCGTGTCCGAGAATCATCGGACCCCAGGACAGCACATAATCGATGTAGGCATTGCCATCCACATCGTAGAGGCGCGAACCCTTCGCTCGGCTGATGAAGCGGGGTTGGCCTCCGACCGAGCGGAAGGCCCGCACCGGGCTGTTCACTCCGCCTGGGATGAGTTGCTGTGCACGCTCGAAAAGTTTGGCTGAACGCGTGGTCTTCATGGGCGGGGCGCAACCTATCATGGTCGGAGAAAATCGGTCAAGGAAGCGGACGACCTCGATCCCGCTCGAATGTGGTCGGGATGCCGAAAAATTGGCGACACAAATCCACAGTCGATTCTTTTTTGATCCAGTCCGCTTTCGGCCGCTCCGGCACGCGTGTTTGCGATTTATTTAGGAAATATGTCCCTCCTCCGGCACACTGAGCGTCGGTCCGAATCTTGCGTCATTCCCTCGGGCAGGATCTGGAAGAAGGCGTCGCGTATGAAGGTCGTATGTTCATGGTGCCGGTGCGAAGGAAAGAACGACGTGGTGGGGGAGAAACCGCCCTTCGACGACGTGCGGGAAACACACGGCATCTGTGTCATTCACCGCGACGAGGTCCAGGCCCGGTGGCGGGCATCGCGCGCCTGCAGCCGAGATACGGTGAACGACAGTCCACCCTCTCCAGGGCCCTTCCGATTCAAGTGGCGGTGACTATCGGAAAGTCGCCCCACGATCCCGCCGTTTTGCCCCACCGGTCCTAATTCCGCACCTGTTTCACATCCCGCACCGGTTTCACGATCCGGATGACGGACGCCGTTGCGGTGTCTTCGCGTGTCGTCGCATCTCCGCATCCAACTCGACTTCCGGGACCGCCCAGTGCGCTCGTTTGAGCCGTTGCGGCTTGGACACCGTCAGGATCACATGAAAGGGCCGCCGCGATCCGGAACCCGCTTGCCCTGCGGCCCAGGCCTCACCGGCATCGCTGAGTACCTCGAGAAACGTGCTGTAATCTTCCTCCTCCTGCGTGAGCACTCGCTCCGCTTCCGCCACAACCAGCACGTAGCCTTTGGCAGGCAGCCATTCCAGGTCCGCGAGGCACTCTTCCAGCGCATCCCAGTTGTGTCCAAAATAATCGGGAAACTTCAGAGCGCGGGCGAATTCCTCGAACAATGCGGCGGCCGTGCGGCACTTGGTTCCACGGAGCACGTGCAGGCTGAACCCCTCCGGGACGTCCAGGATGCGTTCGGGACGTGCTCCCGCCTGAAGCGCAAGCAGCACCACCCAGGGGGCTTTCGTCGACTGGATGATGGAGGCGAGAGACGTCTGGTGCGGCATGGCATCCTATTTGAAGGCGACGAACGTTCGATAATGGTCGGCCGTATAATAGGCTTGGCCGGTTTTCTGCTCGATCACGATCCGTTCCGCGTCGCGCGGTCTGCCTCGGATCTTGGGATTCACATCGTACTCCCGATACCGACCTTGGGGGAGCCGGCGTTCGCGGTTGTGAAACGCCCGTCCGCCCACGTAGCCGGGCGGCGGGGCACCCTGACGCTCCCGAATGGTCTGAAGGAGGTCTTTCGCCTTTTGGGGAATCTCGATCGTCTGGGGCGTCAGCGTCCGGGGCGTCAGCCGGGGCTTCAGATGGAGCGCGGACGACGCGCCGACCGTTTCCGACTTTGAACCGGTGTTCGAAAGTTTCTGGGTCTCGGAGGAAACAATCTCCGGCAACCCGGCGGACGGATCGACCGGGCCGGTCGCCCCGATCGTCACGCCGAGGAGCAGCGGCAAAACGATCGACCCCGACCAGATGCCTCGTGTGAGTGGACGCATCATCGCCGGATGTCCTGAGAGAGGCCAGACGCTATCACGCGCTCCGAATCGAGGTCAACGAAGCGAAAGAGCGGGAGGGCCGGTCAGTCCGCCGCTTCGCTTCCGTGCATTCGGGCGAAGAGCGCCCAATTGAACGGCTTCGCCGATACGGCGTGGAGCGGGATGGTCTCGATAGTCCCCTGATCGCGATAGGCGACCATGCAGCCCACGATCGTCTCGGGCGTTTCCACCACCCGTCGGACTGTCTCGTACGCCAGGTGCTGGGCGATGGTCTTGTCCTCCGGCGTAGGCGGCGCGCCTCTCAGGGTATGTCCGAGAATAGTGGCCTTGGTGGCCAGCGTTAACGGGTACTGGTCGGCTTTCATCTGACGCTGCGGCCACCGCGCGATCGTTTCGGCGACATGGTCGACCAGGCCGTGCACGCCTCCTTCTCGATGATGGCGGTGTGGAGTGCGCTCGGCCACCACGAACAGATGGCTCTTGTTGGGAACGCCCAAGGTGCGTTTCAGCGTCCCGAGGATGATCTCGTCGATATAGGCGTCAGGATCCGGATGCTCGTTGACCAGCAGGCCTTCCGCCCGCGCCTGATAGGCGCATGCCAGAGCCAAGTGTCCCGACCCGGCGCCCATCACTTCGACGAAGAAAATACTGCCCATGGCCGAACTCGTCGCCTTGAGTGACTCGATCGACTGGTTGGCAAGCGCCACGGCCGAATGAAACCCAAGCGAAGTGGTCCCGTCGATGTTGTTGTCGATGGTGCCCGGAAGGCCGACAACCTGCACGCCGAAGTTTTCGTAGATGGCCCGCGCGCCACGCAGACTGCCGTCGCCTCCCAGCACGACGACGACGCTGTCGCTGAGATACGGAGCCAGATGTTTCATCGCGGCCTGTTGGACCCGCTCATCCTTGAAATCCTCAAACCGGCTGCTGCCAATGGGGCTGCTGGCCAGACTGCTCATCCCCCGCGTGTCGTGTTCGGTGACTGCCTCGATCCAATTGTTCGCCAGGCCGAGAAATCCGTGACGGACAAAGCGCACCTCCAGCCCGAATCGATTGCCGGTGACGCGTAATTCCTTCAGGGCGGCGCCGGCCCCGGCGAAATCTCCTCCCGAGACTAAGGCCACGAGCCGCTTGACCTGACGCGGCTTGAGTGTCACGCGGTCCCTGCGCTCCCGCTCCACCGTCTGCCAGGCCTCCCGCGCGATCCGCTCCCGCTCGGAGAGTCCCACCGCCGTGGAATAGCCGGACAATCGTCCATGCTCGAACGTCAGCAGGACGACGTTGTCCTGGCTCTCTTTATAGTCACTGAACTCCGTAAAGGCCTCATGGAATGGCCGGGCATCCAAGTAGATCATCAGTGCGCGGAGCGTCGAGCTGTGCGTGTACAGGCAGGCGACCTTGCCCGGGTGCGCGCGCCCGACGCCGTGGAGACCGTCGATCACGTCCACGTAGAGATCGAAGAACGAATTGCCGCCAGGGTAGCAATAAAGAGGATCCTTGATCAGAGATTTCGCGCTCTTCACGTCGACGCCGAAGGCCTTGGCCGCTTCCTCGGCCTCTTGTGTTTTCTCCATCCCGGTGACCCAGCCGAAATCCGACGACTCCAGCGCCGGCTCGAACGCGGGCTCCGGCCTCGATTCGGCGTCCGGCACAAGCGCCCCGATCACGCGAAGAAAGAGTTGCTTGGTGTTGGGACTGCGGCTGATGAAGTGGAGGAAGGTCTGCGGGTTGAGATAGTTGGACAGGTGGAGAAAGTCGAGTTGCTGGGCCACGACTCCGACCATGCGGGCCAACGCGGCGCCGACCGCGTCTGCGCGGGGAAATCCCCGTTCCGGATCGAGCTGGTTCATCAGGCGGCATCCGACCCGGTGAGTCTTGCTCTCGACGCGGGAGACGCCGTGGCGCATCGTGAACAGGAGGGTCCGCCCTGCGAGGTCGCGGGGCAACAGCCAGAATCGGTCGTCGCCCAGGTCCAGGACAATCCGGCCCTCTGCCAGTTGGGGCGTGAGATTGGCCCGGGGCACGATGGCCACCGGGCGGCGATGGGCCGGTTTGGACACCGTCTTGATCGGCACGCGCAGCAGCGGCTGGAGATCCCCCGACGCCACGCATTTGTTCCAAGCCGCGAAGAACACCAGCGGATCGCCCGCGCAATGGTCTTCGAGGAGCGTGCGGCGCTCCGCCCGATAGGCGGCGGCATCTTCAAACCCCGTCTTGGCACGCTGGCCGAATGTCCGAATGGCTTCGACGGCGGCTTCAGCGGATCGACGACGGTCGGCTGCCGGCGGAGGCGCGGCTGGAAGGAGCAGATCCTCAGGCGGCTGCCGTCGGGCCAGCAGTTCTCCGTACGCCAACAACCCGTCGATCGTCACGAAATCAAGTCGTCGTGATGCGTGCTCCATGGTCTCTCCCGGCATCCATGTCAGGCTGGAAGAATCTTTGCGGCTGGAATGCTCGTTTGTTAGAATGACCCGTCATTACGCGAAATGAACGGACTATCTCCGTCCAGCTGCCTTCCGGGGCCTGCGGCGCTGGCCCGCAATGTCTGCAATGATTGGGTGGCGGTTCCTATCTTGTCAAGCATGAAGAGCGTCGCATGAGAAAAGCCAAGATCGTCTGCACGATCGGTCCGGCCAGCGGGTCATTGGATATGCTGGGGCGCCTCATCGAGCACGGCATGGACGCCGCCCGGTTGAATTTTTCCCACGGCACGCATACCTCGCACGGCCGCGCCATTCAAGCTGTCCGGGAAGCCGCCGCCAGTCGCCAGGCCGCGGTCGCCATTATTCAAGACGTTCAAGGACCGCGCATCCGAGTGGACGAAGTGGGCGAACAGGGTCTGGAAATCGTGCCTGGGCAATCGGTCCGATTGCGGACCGCGCTGGCGCGGTCGGGCGGTCAGCTGGCCCAGTCGGGCGCTCATCAGATAGGTGCCGCGCCCGGCGCGACGTCGAACGGACAGGTCGATATTCCCGTGACCTATCAGTATTTGGCTCGCGACGCCAGGCCGGGGGCGCGCATTCTCATCGACGACGGCTTGATCGAGCTGACCGTCACTCGAATTGTCGGCGGTGTCGTCGAGTGCGCGGTCGTGACGGGCGGGCGCATCGTCTCGCACAAAGGAATCAATCTGCCGGGGACAAACGTCAGCTCGCCCACGCTGACGGAGAAGGATCGCGAGGACATCCGCTTCGGAGTGGCGGCGGGCGTGGATTACGTGGCCCTGTCGTTCGTCCGCGGGCCTGACGACATCGCGGCCGCGAAGCAGTTGGTGGCCGCCTGTGGGCGAGACGTGCCGATCATTGCCAAGATCGAGCGGGTCGAGGCCGTGAACGCACTATCCGCCATTCTCGAGGCTGCCGACGGGGTCATGATCGCGCGCGGCGACCTGGGCGTCGAAATGGGGGCGGAAGCCGTGCCCGTCCTACAGAAGCGCATTATTGCCGAGGCCAATCGTCGTCGACGGCTGGTCATTACCGCGACCCAAATGTTGGAATCCATGACGCACCGCGCCAGTCCGACCAGAGCGGAAGCCTCCGATGTCGCCAATGCGGTATTCGACGGCACCGATGCCGTGATGCTGTCGGCGGAAACGGCCATCGGGCGCTATCCGGTCGAAACGGTTCAGGTCATGGATCGAATCATCCGGGCCGCAGAAGAAGGAATCGAGCCTTCGGTGTTGCGGAGGCGCGACGTCGACGGCGATGCGCGGTCCTGTTCGGAAGCCATCTGCACGGCGGCATCGACTGCCGCCTCCGCCATCACGGCCCGCGCGATCGTCGCGTTCAGTGAGTTGGGCTTGACCGCGCGGCTGATCTCCAAGCAACGGCCTGCGGCTCCGATCATCGCGTTCACTCCGTTCGAACCCGTTCGTCAGCGGATGGCGCTCTATTGGGGTGTCATTCCGCAGTGCATGCCCCAGATCGCGCAAACGGACGAACGGGTCTACGAAGCGGAACGTCGTCTGAAGGCGGAAGGATTCGTGAAACCGGGAGAACGGATCGTCATTTTGTCCGGAACGCGGATCGGGCAGCCGGGAGGCACGAATCTCATGAAGTTGCACGAAGTCCCATGAGACGCCGGCCTCGTCCGTTGGTGCTGGCGGTCCTGGTTTCGGTGAGCCTGTGCGGGCTGATGGTATTCGGCGGTACGGCGGCTGGACAGACCGGCGGGCTGCAGCATTCGCCCGCGGAGATCGTCAAGAAATACTTTGCGCTCGATCAAAAGGGCGCGCGGCTTGACTCCCTCTCGTTCGAGGCGGTCGCCCCCTACACCGACTGGCGGGACGAGCCGACTTGGGGGCGCATCGTCGTCATTCGCGGCTTTACGGTCGCGGAGCATTACAGCCAGTGGGACATCGTCGACAGTCTGGAAGTGGTGGTGCCGGTCGCGTTCCAAGTCATCGGGTCCGTCTATCTGGAGACGGCCGGATTCGTGCCCGAAGCCGGAACGGAGGAGATCCGCGTCCGGGTCAAGTCGGTCAAGAACCGCTGGAGAATCATCGAGCCCGTGCTGCCTCCGCACGTCGGGCAGAAGCGAATGCTCAATTTCGTGCGCGAGGCTTGGGTGAAGGAAAGCGAGCCGGATAAGCGGGACCGGCTCTCCGGGTTGGAAGAGGAATTGCGGAAGATGAAGTAAAGGTGAAGTAATGGGAAAGACGCCGGTGGACTTGCTGATATTCGATCTGGACGGCACGCTGATCGAATCGAAATGGGATATTGCCGCATCCGTGAATTTGACGCTCGCCGAGCTGGGGCTCCCGCAACGCCCGCTTGAGGAGATTTTCGGCTTCGTGGGAGACGGAGTGAAGAAGTTGCTCAGGCAGGCGGTGGGAGACAACAGCCCGGACCGATTCGACGAAGCCCTGCGGGTCTTCCGCGGACATTACCTGGCGCATTGCCTCGACCGCACGGGCTTCTACCCGGGCATCGAGCAGGCGCTGCAGCATTTTGCGCGCACCAACAAGGCGGTGGCCACCAATAAGTCCATCGAATTCACCAACGTGATCCTGAAAGGTTTGGGCGCCCAACACTTTCAGTTCGTCGTCGGCGGCGACAACGGATTCGGCCTCAAACCTGAACCGGGCATGTTGTTGCACATCATGGACCGCCTGCAGGCGTCGCCGGACCGGACCGTGTTGGTGGGGGACAGCACCAACGACATCAATGGAGGACATAACGCCGGCATTCGCGTGTGTGCGGTCGGCTACGGCATGGGGAACCGGGAACGCATGACCGCCTGTCGCCCCGATTGGTTCATTGAACGACCGGAACAACTGATGGAGATATTTGAATGAAGAGAGAAACGTCGCTCGTATCTCGTATCTCGTCGTTCGCTGGTTGCCGTTCGCGAGATACGCTTCACGCTTCACGCATCACGGTGTTGATCGTCACGCTGCTCCTCACTCTCAGCCTTGACCTCAACCTCGCATCGGCTGCCGCGCCCGGCTTGGCCGAGCGGGTGATCGAGCACAAGTTGGCCAACGGCCTGACGGTGCTCATGGTCGAGCGGCACCAAACACCCATCGTCTCGATCAACATGACCTTCGCGGTCGGCGGGGTCAACGAACAGGTCGGACAGACCGGACTCGCGCACTTGTACGAGCACATGGCGTTCAAGGGCACCAGGACGATCGGGACCAAAGACTACGAAAAAGAGAAGCCGATTCTCGACGAGCTGTCGCGGACCGGTACGGAACTGGAACGGCGGCAGCGCGAAGCGGCCCGACGATCGTCGGAACGGCCGGCCGACCAGGACGAGCAGGCCGCCATCACCGCCCTACAGCAGCGCGTGAAGGATCTGCAGGAACAGGCGTCCCACTACGTCTCCGGCAACGAGATGGCGCTGCTCTACCAACGACACGGAGGAGTGGGATTGAACGCAGGAACCGGAAAGGATCTGACCCGCTACATAATCAACCTCCCCTCCAACCGGTTGCCGCTGTGGGCGGCGATCGAGGCCGACCGCATGGCCAACCCCGTCCTCAGGGAATTCTACAAGGAGCGGGGCGTGGTCATGGAGGAGCGGCGGCTGCGCAACGACGACAGCCCGAGCGGCCTGCTCTTTGAAACCTTTACCTCGGCCGCATTCCGCGCCCATCCCTACGGGGTTCCGACGATCGGATGGGAGTCGGACATTCTGTCGTTGACGCCGGCCACCACGGAAGCGTTCTTCAAGACGTATTACGGCCCCGGCCGCGCCACGATCGGCATCGTCGGCGACATCAATCCGAAAGAAGTGATCACCTTGATCGAGAGCACGTTCGGAAAAATCCCGGCCGCGCCGCCGCCGCCGCAGATCGTGACGGTGGAGCCGCCTCAGCGCGGCGAACGCCGGGTCGAAGTCGAGTTCGACGCGGAGCCTTCTTTGGCCATCGGTTTCCACAAGCCGGGAATCGGACATCCGGACGATTACGTTTTCGACGTGATCGACGAGATCCTGACGGACGGGCTGACGTCGCGCCTGTACACCAAGCTTGTGCTGGGAAGCAGGCTCGCCTCCTCGGTCAACTCGGACTCCAACTATCCGGGCGTGCGCGCCCCCAATCTGTTCGTGCTGCAGGCGACTCCGCTGGCGCCTCATACGGCGGCGGAAGTGGAGGCCGCGATCCTGGCCGAATTGGAGCGGCTCAAGAGCGAGCCGGTCACCGCCAGAGAGTTGGAAAAAGTGCTCAACAATCTTGATGCGGATATGGTCCGAGCCCTGCGTTCCAACAGCGGCCTCGCCTCTCAGCTCGCCCTGTACCAGACCGTGGCGGGGGATTGGCGGTACATACTCAATGCGCGGGACAAGATCGCGGCGGTCACGCCGGCGGACATCCAACGCGTGGCCTCGGAATATTTCACCAAATCGAACCGAACCGTGGCGACGCTGGTCAAGAAAGTCGCGGTCAAACAGGCGGCCGCGGTGCCGTCCGCTGAGGTGACTCGATGAATTTCATCAACGATGTGCGATCGACTATTCGGCGAACCGGCCTGGCCTCAAGCGTGGCCGCGCTCGCATTGATGTTTCCGTTGATGGTTGCCGCAAGTGGTGACGCGCCGGCCTCCGATCCCAGGACGATGAAGTTCGATCCGGTCGAATTCACGCCGCCCGATCCCGACCGGGTGGTGCTCGAGAACGGCATGGTGGTCTATCTTTTGGAGGACCACGAACTTCCCTTGATCACCCTGTCCGCGACCCTCCGCACGGGAGCCTGGCTCGATCCGGCGGATAAGGTCGGTCTGGCGGCGATCACCGGCACCGTCATGCGCACGGGCGGCGGCGGCACACGCTCGGCCGAGCAAGTGGACCAGGAACTCGAGCAGTTTGCCGGTGACGTCAACATCGCGATCGGACGGCTGTCCGGCTCCGCCTCGGTGGACGTCTTGGGCAAGGATTTCAAGCGCGGCCTCGACATTTTCTCCGGGCTGCTTCGCTCTCCCTCCTTCGAACCGGGCCGTCTGGAACTGGCCAAGCTTCAAGCGATCGAGAGCATCAGGCGGCGGCAGGACAATCCCGGCTCCATCGTGACCCGTGAATTCCTCAAGCAGCTTTACGGCTCCGACCATCCGAGCGCCAGGGAAAGCACCGTCGAGTCCATCCGGCGGATCACACACGCCGACCTCGTCGCCTTTCACGGGAAGACCGTGCACCCGAATGGCATGATCGTGGGAGTAACCGGCGACTTCCGCAGGGACGAGATGTTGGCGATGCTGCGGGCGAGCTTCGGCGACTGGAAAAAGGGGGACGTGCCGGACCTGAAAATCCCCGATGCCGGGGAGTCAACGGGTTCGGCGCCCGCGGTCCGGTTCGTGGGCAAGGAGACGTCGCAGACGCATCTTCGGGTCGGCCATCTGTCCATCAAGGAGACCGACCCCGACTATGCGGCCCTGGCGCTGGCTAATGACATTCTCGGGGGAAGCTCGTTCCGGAGCCGCCTCTTCAACGACGTCCGGACCAAGCGCGGATTGGCCTATTCGGTCGGAAGCCGCCTCACTCCCGGGGTGCACGATCAGGGAGTCTGGCTGATGCGGGCCGAAACCAAGTTGCCGTCGACACAGGAGGTGATCACCCGGTTCGTGGCAAACCTTGAGCGCATCCGCACCGATGTGGTGTCGGAAGAGGAACTGGCGGAGGCCAAGGAAGCCTACGTGAACTCCTTCGTCTTTTCGTTTCCGAATTCCGCCGCCGTCGTGAATCGGCTGATCGAGCTGGAATATGACGGGTTGCCGAAAGACTTTCTGCAGCAACTGCGCGCCCGCGTCGTGGCGCTCAAGCGTGAAGAACTGCTTGCCGCTGCGCAAAAGCATCTGCATCCCGACCGCCTGACGATCGTGGCCGTCGGACCGGGCGGCGCGCTGCCCAAGATGTTGTCCGGATTCGGGGAGGTCAAGGAAATCAAGCTTCCGCCTGAGAGCTAAGACCGCAGGGAGGTCGCCATGCTGGCCTATGTCATGCTGCTCAATTGGACGGATCAAGGCATCAAGAACGTGAAGGATTCGCCGAAGCGTTTGGATGCCGTCAAAAAACTCGCGAAGGACCTGGGAGGCGAGGTCAAGTCCTTCTACATGACGCTCGGACTGTACGACCTGGTCATCATCCTCGACATGCCGAACAACGACAAGCAGGCCGCCTTCGCGCTCAAGCTCGGCTCATCGGGGAACGTCCGCTCGACGACGCTCAAAGCCTTTCCCGAGGAGGACTACCGCCGCATCCTCGGTACCCTTGTCTAGTAGGCTGTTGACAAAGTCCGCCAGCGGCGTTCCCTGCCTTCGCCGAAGCGCTTCGCGCAGGCAGGTCGCATCGCTCAGAGGCTCAACGTACGGCCCGGGAAAACGACTGTTCCCACAGTCGGTGGGTGGGCGGGTGAGAACGGAGACGATTCGCCTTGAAGACACTGGGCGCTCACCAACTCGCGCCCGTCCGCAGACGTGACGCTCATTATTCTTCGCGTCGCGGACCTCGCTGCGGCCTTGCTGGACGGCCTTTCTGAACAGCCTGCGGGGCACGCTGATGATGTCCGTGATCTCAGATGCGACGCCATTTCCGAGGTCATTACAGAGTTTGTCAACACACTGCTAGTGTTGTGTCCCATAAATAACTTGTATAATGTGTCCTGGTGGAGCCGGGGGCTCATCCAGGAGGTGCTTCGATGCCAACAGGACGACCGAAACGAATGGAGCTTGTCTTGACGGTCGACGCGCG
>Ga0268299_1001146_pt1 | contig 54513 bp, 48 predicted proteins | sample NOBtaG_FD_193484 | JGI IMG/M metagenome (GOLD analysis project Ga0268299, IMG submission 193484) | Activated sludge microbial communities from bioreactor in Nijmegen, Gelderland, Netherland - NOB reactor | ecosystem: Engineered > Bioreactor > Aerobic > Activated sludge | place: Netherlands... | reverse complement strand
CTCGGGACTCGCGGGCGCTGTGAGCAATTCTCCCGTGCCGCTCAGCGCGATCAGACGGCCGTCGGCGATGATCAACCCTCCCGATCCAAAGCCCGGATGGTTCCACTTCTCGGTGCCGGTGGCGGCCTCCAGGCATTTGAGCGACGCCTTTTGGGTGGTGTCGCCATCCACGCCATAAAGATGCCCGCCAAAGAGCACCGCGGCATTCATCTGGGTGCGCAGCGACTTGCCTTTCCACACCTGCGAGGGTTCCCCCGCACCCAACCGGAACAGGGCGGCGCCCTTGCCATAGCCGGTCGAAAGCCACAGTTGATCGCCGTCCACGATGGGGTCCGCGGCATTGACTCCGTATTCCGTGACCCAGCGAACGTTCCAGATCGCCGAGCCGTCGCGCAGATCCACCGCGCGGTAGGACTGTCCGTTGGAGAAGAGCCCCCAGGTCCCACCGTCCCGACGCACCGGCAGCGGCGTGGAGTATCCGGCCGCCTTGGTTCCCGATTTCCAGACCGTCTCCCCGGTGTCTCGATGCAGCGCCAAGCCGCCCTCGCCGACATTCAGGTACACCCGGTCGCCGAGGACCAGCGGCGCCCCGCCGAACCCCCAGTCGGGAATCTCCGCACCGGATTCGGTGGCCACATTGCGGTTCCACACGATCTTTCCCGTCACCCCGTCGAAAGTAAAGGCGTCGCCCCAGCGGCTGAGCCAATACAGGCGTCCCTCGAAGAGCGTCGGCGTGCCCGTGGTCCCGCCGTCGAAGTATTTGTCCCCCAGCTCCGCCGGATACGCATGCTTCCAAACCTCCTTGCCGGTCGCCGCGTCGAAGCAAAACACCGTGTCCTTGCCGTCGGCATGCCCCACGGAGTACGCGCGCCCGCCCCCCACCACAAAGGAAGAGAACCCTAGCCCCAGCCGGGCCTTCCAGGCGACCTTCGGTCCGTCCGCCGGCCAACGGTCCGACCAGCCCGATTCTGCGGAAATCCCATTGCGGTTCGGCCCCCGCCACTGGGGCCAATCGTCCCCGAAAAGCGCCGGCCCCGCCAGGGACCCGGCCATCAGCATCCAACATGCACGTCGCATGGACGGCATACCACGCCGTGGGGGCCCCTCACTGTCAATCGGTCATTGTTTTCTTCCAGTCGCCAGATCCTGGAGAGCGCGAGAAACGCGGTCGTGCCGCCCTGGGGACACTCGCCGCGCCCTGCGGAAAATGACGGTCAGAAAAACGGCCGGGCGTTCCACCTTTCGGCCCTCGGGCCCAACGCCAGCAGGCCCACTCCGTCCTGGCCTCAGCCTCTCGCCTGCCTGCGAGCCTCCTTCAGGGCGCGTTGTGTCCATAATACTCAGCCGTAGCGATGCAGTTGATTTTGCTGGGGAGCGCACGCGCCTCGCGTGCTGGCCGGGGGAAGATGGAACTGCAGATCGGACGCATCGCTTCGCGACAAGCCCTCGCCCCGGCCGCAGCGCGTCGCGCCGAACTAAACGGTGACCACTCCACACGCCCTTGGCGGACGGCGAGGGCTTGTCGCGAAGCGATGCGTCCCACTTGCAGTTCTGTTCTCCCGTCCGCAGCACGCGAGGCGCGTGCGCTCCCCTTTTAAACTGCAGGGATACGGCTCAGTCACTCCCGCGCCCGTCTGCATCCCTCACGCCTGGACCCGTCTTCGACAGGCCTTTGGGCAACTTTTTGTGAGCGTGGGGATTTTGTTGGAGTTTTTGGGCCTGGAATTCCTGCGGGAGTGATTTGCAGTGCCAAATCCTGCTGCGTTCCGGCCTGCGGCTCACCGACACCCTGACGGTGCTGGACGCCCAGGCCGCCGGGACGGCTCAGCCCGTGTTGGTTCTCGAATTCCAAATGACCAATCGGTCTCTGCCATGCGCTTGGACAAGTGAATGAATCTTGGACGCAAGGTTTCGGGAGTTTCACCCACCGATGCGGTCACTTCACATGGCTCCCCAAACAAAACTACCGATTCTGTTCTGTTCTCCGACTCGACCGTCAATAAACTGAATAGGCCAATCTCAAAACATCAGCCCAAAGCCTATTTGCGCGTACGGCGCGCCGCTGCTTTCGAACTCCAAACCGCGGTCGTAGTAGTCGTAACGCTGGTCCAGGGTCCATCCCCCGCTGAGTTCGATCGCCAGTTTTTCCCGGATGGTGTAGCGCAGACCGCCTCCAATCTGGACTTGCCGAAAGTCCACGGCCTGTCCGTCGAGGTCGGGTCGGCTGTGGTCGCGTCCCAAATCGTCGGCCACGACGAAAGCTCCGGCAACGATGTTGGCGGCAGCGAACAACGTCACCCCTTCTGCCGGAAAATATTCAATTCGCGGACGGGGAAACCACAGCGACAACAGCCAATCCTCCGCAAACTTCCAGCGCACGCCAACGGCGCCCAGAACCGGCGCTTCCCGCCGCACGTTCACGTTGAGTTGCCCACCCACTAGCAGGTTGGGTCCCAGGGCGTAAGACACTTCAAAATAGAACGGCGCATTGAAGTCATCACCGCTGATGTCTTGAAAGTCGCTATACACGCCGGGGAAGACTTCGAGCCGCGCGCGCCACCGGTCGTGGAAGAACCAGTCGAACCCGATCACTGCCGCGGCAGATTGGAGCGTGTCGGGCAGAGGCACACCGGAGGGTACGCTCGCTTGGACGCGCTGCCATTGCCCGCCCAGCAACCAGCGGAAGCGTTCGGATTGCTTCACGGATTCGATGTAAGTCGCTTGAAATATTGCGGTGTCCAACTCGCCGAGATCCGCCCCGACCTGACGCAGCTCGGATGGAAAGGAATAGCTCACACTCGCAGGGGGCCAGGCGCGGAACCATTCGTTCTCCACGTTGGACGCGAAGTCCTCAATTGGATCGGCACCGCTGGCCGCGTGCAGAGCACGGAACGCCAGGGCGATGGTAAGCAGGAATGGACGGGGCCTTTTCGTGAGACGGCGAGAGCGACAGCGGCGTCCGGGACAACGCGATTTTGCTGATGCGGTGGTCATCATCGTTGTCATCCTGGGTCGAAGTTCGCGGCCAGTCCTTACTCTGTCCGGACCACACAAGTGATGGCTGCGAAACTCAGGCTGCCCTGCATCCGCGCAGGGTCGTGGTGGTGGGCAGCGGTCTGAAGGGAGAAGGTTGGGCCGCCAGAGTCACTGCGCGCGAAGGATTCTTTCCTCGGACAGTGGTCGGGACATACAAGGCGAGCCCGGACGGTAGCGCATCACGGCAGCGCTGCCGTCCACTTCGATTTCGGTGTAGCTGACGGATTCAGCGTCGCGCCGATGCATGCAGGTCGAGTAAGGCCCGCGCTCGGGATCGTGGGAGGCGTGTAGCCGCCGGAGCCAGGGCAAGGTGCCGGCGTCGGATTCCGCCCGCCGACGATCGAAGGCGGCGCCACGAGTACGCTGCGCAGTCGGCTCGTCATGGCCTGAGGAAAGCCATTGTCCAGGCACCCACTCGTGTTGTTCTCCGGCCAAATCCGTTCGATCCCATCGCCACTGGAAGACTTGCTGACTGGCGGGGAAGAAACCCATCACGCGAAACGGATTCATTCGCACGAGTTCCAGTTCCGCCAGCCGAGCTTCGATTTCATCGGGCCGGAGACAGCCACGCAGCGACGAGACCACTTCGCCCCGAGAAGCTGTTGGTGGTTCTGCGCGCAACGGAGCCGAGTACCAGTTGATCAGCGCAAAGGCGACCCCGGCGTCATTGACCGAAACCCAGGTGCCGCCGCCCGGTTCCCCGGGATGCAGCACTCTGCGGCTTCCCACGGTGAAGCGCGCGGGCGGAAGGCCGGTAGCGCGGGCCAGAAGTTCGTCGCGGTTCATCGCCAGCCGATAACCGCCGCGACGCGGCCAGAAGGTGACGGAACACATGGACTCCTCCTATGGCGGCCCAGGGCTAGTCCGCGAGCGGATAGGTGGCGAGGTGCCGATGGGTCTCTCGCCAGAGACGCCAAAGCTGAAGCGGCGGCGTGGGCGCAGTCCCGCGCTCGCGATTGGCAGCGCCGATGGCGAACACCAGTTCCCATTGCCGGAACAACGTCGTGTAGGCGGCACGAAGCGAATGGCGCTCGTCGTAGATGTTCGTGGCTTCGGCCGAGGCGCCGTTCAGTTCGAGAATCTGGAATCCGCGTCCGGCGCGCAGCTCCGCCTCGGATTCAAAGCGCACATCGTAGCGGCCGATGAAAAAGCCCGGGAGCCGTTGGGAAATCTCGTCCATGCGGGCTTCCAAATCCGGAGTCCACCAGCGCGACCCGTCGCGGAAGATGCAGCCTTGCGCGTGATTGCCCGCCTCGACCAGGCGGAGCGACTGACCCGCGGCCAAAACCTCTGCGCGGCGGTCGGCAAAGCGCGCCAGATAACGTCTCGCAACGAACCGCGCGCGTGGGTCCCGCCAGATGAGTTCCTCGACGGTGTGAACGCCGTCGCCGGAGACCGCCGGGAATATCTTTTCGGTGATGGCGAAAAGACGGCCGCGTGCCTGGTGCGGAAAGCGGTAGTAAAATAACCCGGCCTCGAAGGGACCAGGCACATAGCGCTGCACCACCAACACCCCGCGGTTCCCTTCCAGACAGTCCTTCGCGTCGGCTGCGTTGCGGATCAATTTGACGCCCACGCCTCGCTGGCCCACGTCGGGCTTCAGGATGAACGGGAACGTCAGCCGATTTCTCTCGCGGAGCCGACCCAACGCAGTTTGCCGTTGCCCGGCATCGCCCGAGGGCAGCAGCCAGGCTTCGGCGGTGAACTCCGGACTGGTGGAATAGAGAGTTTCCAATGTGGTGAACTTCGATTCTCCCACCAAACCGCCTGTCGAAATACCGGGGTTTGCCGCGCTCGGCAGCGTGAGGCCGCGATACTTTAAGGCGAGCCGCGCGTAGCACAGACCAACGGGCAGATAGAAGAGCCACGCCGGCCAGAATTCCCAGCGCAGCCAGCGTCCGCTCGTCGCACGCAGCCGGCGAAATGCCGTGCTGTTGAGGAACCAGGGAATGAATCGAACGGCGAGGCAGGCCGGAGCAATGACCAGAAACAACACCCAGCCACCGCTGTTCCAGCGACGCAGCCAGTCGCTGAGCCGCGGACCGAAGGCATGCGCCAGGCTGAAAATGCCCACAGTCCACACCGCCACGACGACACCGGTGACGAGCAGGAAGCGATGGAACGGAACTCGAAGGAAACCGGCGGCGAGATACGTCGGGAGTCTCGTACCCGGCACGAAACGGCTGCTGACCAGCAACCACGCCCCCTTCTGGGCAAACCATCGTTCGCTGCGCGCAATGGATTCGGGAGATGCGAGCCGCTTGGCCCAGGCCAATTTGAGAAGTGGCCGCCCGAAGGAGCGTGCCAACAGGTAGAGCAGCGCGTCTCCGAGCCAGATGCCGAGGAAGCAGCCGAGGAAACCGGCCCGCCAAGTCAACTCGCCCGCGCTGGCCAGCACGGCGGCAGTGACTGTGGGCACGTCTTCCTGCACGAACGTCGCCAGTCCAAGCGTCGTGGCCTGTGTGACCGGCGCCCATTCGGTGAAGGCCGGCGGCAACCAGCGGGAAACTTCCGGAGTCATAAGATGGGGCGTTCAGCGCGCGGGGACACTCTTCCGGTGCGCCACCGTGGAGGGCGCGACGCCAAAGTGCGGCGGCAATTCCGCACCCATCAGGCGCGCCATGACCGAAATGATCGCGTAATGGTGTATCCCGTGCGCGACGGCATAGACCAGTTCGCGGCCGAGGCTGGACCGGGTCACCGGTGAATCGCCGTGGTGATAGCTGACTTCGCAGCGGGCGAACACGGGTGTGTCCAGCGATTCGGGATCCATCTGCTCCAGTGAGATTCGCAGTCGCCGCATGATGCCGATCGCGAAATCCGGGTCGGTTTCGATCCGGGGGTCTCGTTCACGGTGGTCATAGTCCACAACGTCGGAATCGAGACCGCGCAACAGGCTCGCAAAATGATCGAGGCAGTGTCGAACGTGGCCGCCAATCGTGCCATTGAATGCGACGGGCAGACTTCGGGCGTAGTCCTCGGCGGACAATGCACCCAGCAACTCTTCGCCCTGGTGGAGGATTCCTGCCGCGGCTGCAAGGATTCGACGAAAGTCGGGATTCCCGCCAGTGCCAGTTGGCCGGACCGATTCCTGGATGCCGGCGGTCACGGGTTCCAAGGCGCGCACTCTGGGAAACTTGGGGGCGATGGTAGTGGTCATGGCATGGAACAACGTGGTGCGGTCGGCACGCGGTTGAGTCGGACGGGCGCCGGGTTCCTTACAGGATTGTGTTTGTGGATTTGATAGAGCCTACGCCCCACCAGAAGCAGGGCCTCCTACCCCGCAGTCTTCAGCCGCCCACATGCGCCGAAACGGCAACTGAAATCTTCGCAGCCAGACGACCAGCGCAGCGGAGATGAACACCGTGACAGCGAGGCCAAACAGCAAACCTCCGTCGTCCTTTACCACCAACCCCAGCTTGGTCAGGTGGCTGAGGATCGCCCCGGTCATCAACCCCAGCGAAAGCAAACCGCCCAACGCCGCCAACCGCGGCGTGAGGAGCAACACGACCGCAACCAACTCAAACAGCCCGGTCGCTACGCGGCCCCAGGGTTCAGCTCCCAGCACAGTAAAGATGAACTTTGACTCCTCGGCGCCCCTGAACTTGAAAAACAGTGTCTGCGCCAGAATCGCGGCGGCGACCATTTGGAAAAACCACGCCACCCCTTGATGCCATTTGCAGGATTTCATGATCTATTTGGGTTTCGAGGCGGGCTGGGCCGTCGGCGTCGAGCCGGCCTTCTTCAACTCGCCCAGCTTCGTGGCGAGTTGGTCGAAACCCAGGCGGTCGGTGTTGTTCTTGCCAACGTAGCGGAAGATCTCCTTACCCGTCGGGCCAAGCACCACGAGCGCAGGATAATGAATGATCTCGCCGTGAAAATGGTAGCCATCGGGGATGTCGAAAGCCTTGGCCAGCGCCGCATCGGCATCGCGGTAAATGACCACCTGCTGGGTGGTGTTCTCGGCGAGATACTCGGACCACTTCTTAATCTCTTCAGAACTGTCCGGTTTGAGAAACACATGAACGACTTCAGTCTGAGTGGCTATCTTCTTCGCGTAGTCGCGGGTATGGCGCAGGCAGAAGGGACACTCGGTCTTGAGCAGGAAATGGAGGACGACGATTTTCCCCTTCGCGTCTGCGAGACTGAATTTCGAGCCATCCGAGGGCGACTCGACGCTGAAGTCTGTCGGCGGTGCCGACAACCCGAGGGCGGCGGCAAAGAGCGCGGACGCCAGGAGGGCGGCGGGTCGGATGAGGTAGCGTTTCATGTGAGGACCAGATATTGTCGTTAAACTCAGGCAGCGTCGTGTGCTTCCACGCGAGGCAAGGCATCCAGGATGCCGTGTTCGAGTCTGTCGCCTGGACGGTGGTGCTGAGTCGGGTGAAGGCCTTGGAAGCGGAATTCCGAAGCTTCCTTGGCGGAGGACGACTCCCCAGCGAGCCAGGCTTGCAACGAATCGGCGAGCTGGGTTGAGCTGAAACAGGCGATCACCGACCCGCCGGGCCGGCACAGGGCAAATCCGTGACCGTAAGCCGCGCCGTTGAGGACGCACGCATCGGTGTCGCATTCACGAAGCTGCCGCCAGGCCTTCGCGAAGGCGTCGTTTCGGGTGCCGGCAAGTTCATACTTCCAGCCAACGAGGCGAGCCTGGGGGAACCAGCCGCGCAGTTTTGGCAGCACCTTGGTGGCCGGTTCGAGTTCGAGCAGAAGGCGGCCATCCCGCGTGGCAATTTTGGCGGAGCGAACGTTTTCTCCTGTCGCGTTGGTCACGCGGGCAATGCGGTAGTCACAGAGCGCAGCGGCGTGAAAGACCGCATCCACTCTGCGCAGCCGGCCGATGCGCTCCAGCTTTTCGGCGAGGTCATCGTTGGTCGTGAAGGTCTCCACCTCGCCGGTGCGGAGCGCCCCGCCATAGGTGGCCCCCTCTCCACGCAGGCAATGAACATCCCAACCGGCGTCCATGAAAGCATTGGCAAGCTGCACCCCCAGCCGCCCGGTGGACATGTTCGTGAGGCGGCGGGCGCCATCGAGCGGTTCCCAGGCGGGACCGAAAGTGATCAGGAGACGCATTCGACCAGTGGGTCGCAGAGAGGGCGCGAGCCTTACACGGTTCCGGTGCTATCCATGAGATGAGAAAGGTTAGTGCACACGGCTCAGCAGTACGGACTTCTCGCGACAACGAGCCAGCCCCGCTTCAGGCCGCTGGAGGCAGGGGAGAAAAAGAAGGGTTGCCCCGTCACCCAGCCCTTTCGCACCGTAGCCGCGCTTTGAGCCGTTCCTTGGCTTCGGCGGCAAGACGCGCCTCGGCGCCGAGGTCGGGGAGCCTTTCACCGAGCTTGCCAGCTGCCTCGTAGAGGATGTCGAGCTGGCGAAGATAACGTTCGCAGGCATCGCAGATCGTCAAATGCGCTCGGAGCCGCAGGCGATCCCACGGGCTTAACTGTAACGATGCGGCAGATTTCCTGGGGAGCACACGCGCCCCGCGTGTTGGCCGGGGCGCCCTCGCCCCGGCCGCAGCGCGCAACCGCGAACTGAACGGTGACCCCTCCACACGCGCTGCACGCGAGGCGCGTGTGCTCCCTTTTCCAACCGAATCGTTACGGCTTAGGGGATGCTCATGGCGGCGGGAGGCGAGGCGCGCCACCTGGCGGCAGGACGGCGTCAACGCGGCAAGAACCAGAATCCAACGCCATTTCAGCCAATTCAGGAGGGGCCTCACCCATCGCCCTCCCCTTCACGGCGGATGCCGAACCAGTTCATCTCCAGGCACCGCCGCAACGCCAGTCGGGCGCGGTGAAGCATCACCCAGAGATTGTTGGGAGAAATGTTCAATGCATTGCAGATCTCCTCGCTCGAAACGTCGTCCACTTCGCGCAGGAGGAACACACGGGCCACTCGCTCTGGCAGTTTGCTCGAGCAGCGGTGGAACACGCGCCAGAATTCCTCACGGTCGAGAGCCGCTCCGGCTGCCTCCCATTCACCGGGCGCGCAAGAGTCATTCCAATGATCAGGAAACGCCTGGTTCTCGAAGGTTTTGTTCTCCTCCTCACCGTAGAATTCCAGATCGGTAAAGTTGGTTTCCCGCCCCGCCTTGCGAAAGTGGTCGAGCAGCTTGTGCTTGAGAATGCCGGTCAGCCAGGATCGCTCGCACGAACGGCCGAGGTAACGGTCGGTGCTGCGGAGCGCGGCGAGGAGCGCCTCCTGAACAAAGTCCTCAGCCCGGACCGGATCGCGCAACCGGGAGAGCGCGTAATGGAACAGGAAATCCCCATGCTCATCTACCCAGCGTTCCGGATTGAGGTCGTGGGCGCCGTTCGGGCTCGGCATCTCGCCGGCAGGCGAGGTACTTGGGGGCGGCGAATTGTCAGCGGCAGTCGTCATGATTTTCTTCGGGGTCTGCGCTGGGAGACGCAGCACCAGCGCCTTGAGCGTTTGCCGTCGTCCCCTGTTCCCGTAGCGACTGTTTCAGGCGGCTGCGCGCGCGATCCGACAAAGGGGGTATCGCGGGGTTTGCGTCTGCCGATTTTTGCGCAGTCAAGCGCAGCCAGTGGAGTTGCCTCCAGTAGCGGCGGCAAAAGCGGCAGAAAATCAAATGCAGGCCGACCCCAAGGCGCTGGAAGAGTGTCAGCCGGGCGTCCAGCGAGCGCGACGAGTGCCGGCTCATTTCCCGACAGTTCGGCAGGAAGGTCATCCGCAATCTGGCCAACGGTCCCTTCGCGCGGTTGTGTTCGTGTGTCATTCATCCGGGGACTTCCGGCGACCAAGATCAAGCCCCGGCGGTTGAGTCGCGGCCGCCCGAAATTCCTTACAACCAGTCTGGGAAGCATCCCCAGCCGAGCTCAACCCCAACTTGGGCACGCGCAACCGTTGTAAGGAAGGCGGCTCATCTCCCGACGAAGCCACGAACACGAAATCGCCATACACACGGACATGACCGCCGAAATATCCCCTAAAACAATGTCGCCTTCGCGAATGGCGATGGACGGCAAACCCTCTCCCCTCCCTGAGGCAATGCACGATCTCATGAACGGGCACCTGCGCGAGGAGGGCCTTCCCGAGGCGTACATGCCCGCGCTCCCGATCAGCAAGGTGCTGAAGGGACAGAAGGCCCTCGTGACCGGCGCCAACTCCGGCATTGGGCAGGCCGTCGCGCTGGCGCTGGCACACGCCGGCGCCGACGTGGTCGTGAACTATGTCTCCCGGCCGGAAGCGGCCGAAACGGTCGTGAAGGAGGCCTCGCGTTGTGGCGTGAACGTCTATGCGCACCGCGCCAACGTCGCCAAAGAGGACGAGGTGCAAAGGATGTTCAAGACCATGATCCAGGAATTCGGAACCATCGACATCCTCGTCAACAACGCCGGACTTCAAAAAGATGCGCCGATTGACCAGATGTCGCTGGCCGACTGGCAGTTCGTTCTCGATGTGAACCTCACCGGCCAGTTTCTCTGCTCGCGGGAGGCCATCCGCGAGTTCAAGCGCCGCGGTGTTCGCGAGGAAGTTTCCTGTGCGGCGGGCAAAATCATTTGCATGAGCAGCGTGCACGAGGTCATCCCGTGGGCCGGGCACGTCAACTATGCGGCGAGCAAGGGAGGGGTGATGCTGATGATGAAAAGCATCGCCCAGGAAGTCGCCCCCCATCGGATCCGAGTGAACTCGGTTTGTCCTGGTGCCGTGCGAACCCCCATCAACATGGAGGCCTGGGGCACCCCGGAAGCGTATCGCGAGCTGATGAAACTCATCCCCTACAAACGCATCGGCGAACCGAATGACATCGGCCGGGCCGCCGTTTGGCTGGCGAGTGACGACTCCGACTATATTCACGGCGCCAGCATTTTCGTGGACGGCGGAATGACGCTGTACCCCGGCTTCGAGACGGGCGGCTGAGAAATTTGGGGAGCGCACGCGCCTCGCGTGTTGCGGACGGCGCCCTCGCCGTCCGCCAGAGGGCGTGTGGAGTGGTCGCCGTTCAGTTCGCGGTTGCGCGCTGCGGCCGAGGCGAGGGCGCCTCGGCCAGCACGCGAGGCGCGTGCGCTCCCCAGACAAATCAAGCTAAGGTCATTTTTCATCTACTCAGACTGCCCCAACCCATGACCCATCCCAACGTCGAATCCATCCGCCTCGCCGCCGCCAATGTCGGTTCTGAACCGTGGCGCTTCTGGGGGCCATATCTCTCCGAGCGCCAGTGGGGCACCGTCCGCGAAGACTATTCGCCCCGGGGCGATGCCTGGGAGCATCTCCCGCACGACCACGCCCGCAGCCGGGCGTACCGCTGGGGAGAGGACGGCCTGGCCGGAGTGAGCGACGACCAGTCACGCTTGTGTCTCTCGGTCGCGCTGTGGAATGGGAAGGATCCCATCCTGAAGGAACGCCTGTTCGGACTCACCAACAGCGAGGGCAACCACGGTGAGGATGTGAAGGAGCTTTACTACTATCTCGACGCCACGCCGACCCATTCGTGGTTGAAGATGCTCTACAAGTATCCGCAGCGGGCGTTTCCCTATGCCCAGTTGGTCGGGGAGAACGCGCGGCGCCGGGGCGACGTCCATCAGCCCGAGTTCGAACTGCTCGACACCGGCATCTTCGACGAGGACCGTTATTGGGATGTCGTTGTCGAATATGCAAAGGCTGGACCTCACGACCTCTTAATGAAGGTCACAGCCCACAACCGCGGACCGGATGCCGCAACGATTCACATGCTGCCGCAGCTTTGGTTCCGCAACACCTGGTCGTGGAAGCCTGGCGCGCTAAAGCCGCAACTCCGCAGCGCGGAAGGCTCGTCCGCGGTGGTGGTCGCCGAGCACGCCGACCTGGGCGCTTACGAACTTCATTGCGCTGGCTCTCCGGAACTCTTGTTCACCGAGAACGAAACCAACTCTCGGCGGCTCTACGGCAGTGATGCCCCGGGCTATTTCAAGGACGCGTTCCACGACTACGTCGTCCACGGAAACTCCGGCGCGGTGAATCCCGCGAAGGTGGGAACGAAGGCCGCCGCGCACTACGTGGTCACGGTTCCGTCCGGCGGGTCGGCGAGCGTTCGCCTGCGCCTGGTCGCTGCCGGGGGGACCGGCCGCATGGCGACAGCCTGGGGCGAATCCGCCTTGTCCCCCCGTCGGCCACAGCCGGAAGACGATTTCGACGACGTGTTCACCCAGCGTCGCCGAGAAGCGGACGAATTTTATGCGGACTTGCAAAGGGACATCACCAACTCCGATGAACGCCTGGTCCAACGTCAGGCCTTTGCCGGCATGATCTGGTCCAAGCAATTCTTTTACTACGACGTGCGCGAATGGCTCGCCGGTGACCCGGCGCAAGTTTCGCCGCCCGCCGAGCGCAAGACGGGCCGCAACCGGGAGTGGAACCACCTCAACAACGCCGACATCATTTCGATGCCCGACAAGTGGGAGTATCCCTGGTACGCGGCCTGGGATCTCGCCTTTCACACCATCCCGTTGGCGCTCGTGGACGCCGAGTTCGCCAAGAGCCAGTTGGTGCTGCTGACGCGCGAGTGGTACATGCACCCGAACGGCCAATTGCCTGCTTATGAGTGGGCGTTCAGCGATGTGAATCCGCCGGTCCATGCGTGGGCCACGTGGCGCGTGTTCCAGATGGACCGCAAGCAGCGTCGCGCCGTCAATCCCGGCGACTCTGGCGACCTGGCGTTTCTCGAGCGAGTCTTCCACAAGCTGCTGCTCAATTTCACCTGGTGGGTGAATCGCAAGGACGCCCAGGGCCGGAACATTTTTCAGGGCGGCTTCCTTGGCCTCGACAACATCGGCTGCTTCGACCGCAGCGCGCCGTTGCCGACCGGGGGCCACATCAACCAGGCCGACGGCACGAGCTGGATGGCAATGTATTCGCTCAACCTCATGCGCATCGCCCTCGAACTCGCACGCGACAACAGGACCTACGAGGACATTGCGACGAAGTTCTTCGAGCACTTCCTCCACATCGCCGCCGCCATCAACGGCGTGGGCGAAAACACCCTCGGCTTGTGGAGCGAACAGGACGAATTCTATTACGACCAGCTTTGCCTGCCGGACGGAAAACGCATCCCGCTCCAAGTGCGTTCGATGGTCGGACTGATTCCGCTCTTCGCCGTCGAGACCCTGGAGGCCGAGATCCTGGACGCGCTGCCCGAATTCAAGGAGCGCCTGGAGTGGTTCCTCCTGAACCGGCCCGACCTGGCGACCCTGGTCTCCCAATGGGACAGGTCGGGCATGGGCCGGAGGCGTCTGCTCTCCCTCCTGCGCGGTCACCGCATGAAATGCCTGCTGCGCCGGCTGCTCGATGAGCGTGAGTTCTTGTCCGACTTCGGCGTGCGCGCCGTGTCGAAGTTCCATGAAGGCGAGCCGTATCGCTTCGAGGCCGGCGGCATGAGGCATGAAGTGCCGTACTGGCCGGCGGAATCGTTGAGCGGACTCTTCGGCGGCAATTCGAACTGGCGCGGACCGATCTGGATGCCGGTGAACTACCTGCTGATCGAGGCGCTCCAGAAATTCCACCACTACTACGGCGATGACTTCAAAGTCGAGTGCCCGACCGGCAGCGGACGGTTGATGAGCCTCGATGAAGTCGCCGGGGAACTCTCCCGACGCCTCTCTCGTCTGTTCCTGGCGGGCGAAGACGGCCAGCGGCCGGTCCTGAAGCAGCATCCGAAGCTCGCGACCGACCCACTCTTCCGTGACCTTGTGCTCTTCCATGAATACTTCCACGGCGACACCGGCCGCGGTGTGGGCGCTTCGCACCAGACGGGCTGGACCGGCCTGGTGGCGAAGCTCCTTCAGCCGCGACTCAACGAGCCGAAAAACGAGTCGGCAGCGCTCCGCAATGGCTCCGTACGACCATCACGAAGTCGTGCGCGGCATGGAATCACGACTGCAAAGTGATTGCGCTCGTACCGCCTGCGCCAACCTGACGGAACGCCGATCACTCAGGCAACCGAAAGGCGCGGACCGGGGTTCCGGGCTTCTTTCTCTGGCCAAACTGCGGTTTGTGCCGGTCACTGAAGGAATTTGTGCCGCTCCGCGACCCATCCCCGCAAACGAACGCGCGACGCAACATGAACAGTAGAGTAGGGAGAAGTGGCCGGAAGGAAAGGATTGAGCCCCAATGACCGCGTCACTCCTCTCCCTCGTCAAAGCGGACCTGGAGATCTCCCCCTCCGGCTTTCGCCTGCGTCGGCTCATGCAGCGGGCATTCACAGGGCCACCAAGCCCGATCGGAAGCGCCCTTTCCTGGCATGTTGAACTGGTTACGGAACACAATTGGTCAGAACGACACGATAGAACCTCTGCGGCTGACCCACGACAACGGGATCAGAGATGCAGATCCTGGAGCCGGTGCCTTGGAGGCAATTCCCAAGGGAAGTCCAGAGGTTCGTAGTCAATTCCGAACGATACTGCACTTGATAGGTGAGGTTTGATTGACTGCTCCAGCATACTTCAACTTGAGACACCTGAATCGTGACCAACGGCGGAGGTTCAAAGGTGAACTGAGTAACGAACGGCACCGCAGCCCCCCCTGTGGCAGCGTTGGTGGATCCGGCGGCGAGGATCGCTTTTGTGTTCGGATCGCCGGAATGGGTGTCTCGCACGATACCGTTCGCGCCGCTCGAGCTGGAAATCCGATACTCAATCAACAGATTCCCGGCGGTAGGGTCGTATAGAAACGGCGTGGTGAAGGGGTAAACGATATCAAACTGTTTGGTGTTTCCCGGGCCGGGTAGGTTGGCAGTCTTCAAGGTGAGCGTCCCGCTGAAGACAAGGCTATTGTCCAATCCAATGTTATCGTCAAAGGTGGTGCTCAGGCTGGCCACAGACCGGGTCGTGGTCGAGACGAAGACCTGCAGATTAGCAAAGCGAGGCCCTGAAGGTCCGGGTTGGGCGTCGGGTCGAAAGGCAAACTGGGTAATACGGATCGGACCGACGGTGCTCGCGAATTGCGAGGCGTCAAACACCTGCATGTAGCGTATCGGCGTGCCGCCGCCTGATTCCTGGCTGGAATTACCGTCTGTCGCAGTCAGCGAGTTGGGGACAACGACGACCTCAGCACGGACCTCGGTAGTGACGGCCGCTCCCAGGAAGACAGCGAGGACGCACTGGAAACTGCGTCCCAGCTTCGAATTTATCAGTATTCTTTGAACTGTGTTTTGCGCATTCATGTATTTTGGTTTGATTGGTTGTGTATCGTGTTTAGTTCCAGCAACAGGGCTTGTTACGGTTTGTTCAGCCGGTAAAACAGGCGGCTGCCTGAAGTGGGATTCGTCACCGTGAATTGCCCACCGATGATCGCTGGCTGAACGGTGGAATCCATCCACGTCGTGGGCGGAGTCAGATCCGGTGTTGATTGCAACCCAAACCCCACCGCATTGGTGGGCCAGATGAGGACGAGCGCATTCCCACTGGGCTTCACAGCCAAATGGGGCGGCAGCGGCGCGGTGCCGATGAGCGCCACGGCGTTGCCCCATGCGGCCTCAATCGCCGTCACCCCGCTCAAGCCTGCGGGGACGGTCGCCTGGCCGGCGCTGTTGGCTCCCCATGCCACCACTGAGCCGTCGCTTTTCAAAGCCACGAAGTGACTTTCTCCTTCAAAAGCAAACCCGCCTGCCGCAATCGCTGTCACGCCGCTCTGCGCCGCGGCCGGCACCGTTTCGCTGGAGCCGTGGTACCCCCACACGACCACCGTACCGGCAGACAGCGCCTGACCGGCGCTGGCCTCGGGCCAGGCGCAGAGGAGGAGCAGCATGATCAGCCGGTTTTGTTTCCTCGTAGCCGTTGGTGGTCGGGGCGTTCTCCAATTTTGCGGCCCGGTGGTGATGGCGATTCCCGCATTCGCGGGAGTGCTTCGGCTGTTCGTGTTCATACTTCGCTTGGATGCGATAATTCAGCCGGATGGATTACGGCTGAACCGTGCGGTAGAAGACTGGGCCGGGCCGCGGAGGCGGGTCGTCGTATTCGATGAGGCCGGATGCGGATGTAATCTGCGTGTGGACGGTGGTCCACAGGCCGGTGACGGACGGGGCGCGCTGAATGTTGTAAGTGCTTCCGGGGACACCGGTGAAACGGAGGTGGAGGCCAGTGGGAGCTTTCCCGATGGAGATCGGAGGCAGATTCTCCCAGTAAACGACGGTCGCGTAGTCGCCGCCGGAAGAACCCGTCACTGCAACCGTCCCGTCGGGTCCGAGGGCAACGCTGGACGCGTAATTATATCCATTGGCCAGGCCGCTGTAGCGTTTCTCCCAGAGCAGCGCGCCATCCGCCGCCGCATACCTGGCGGTGTCGTAGTTCCAGTCGGTGCCGCTCCCAACGGAGCTCGTCGTCACCACCACGTTGCCGCGGGCGTCCAGCGCCATCGCTTTGGCGCTCCCGCCGAAATACGCCGAGCCGTTGTGGCGATTCTCCCAAAGCAGCGTGCCGTCTCCCGCCGCATACTTGGCCGTGTAGCAGTCGTAGCCGAACGCTCCGTTGTGGGAATACCCCGTCACGATCACATTGCCGCTCTGGTCAATGGCGACGGCCTGGGCGGCGCCGCCGGTGTTCGCCGGGCCGTTGTAGCGTTTCTCCCAAAGCAGCGCGCCGTTCGCCGACGCATACTTGGCGGTGTAGTAGCCGGGGATGCCTTCGCTCCCGACTGAAGAGCCCGTCACCACCACGTTGCCGGCGCCGTCCACCGCCATGGCATAGGCGTAATCTGGGAGGTTCGCGGGACCGTTGTAGCGTTTCTCCCAGAGCAGCGCGCCGTCCGCCGACGCATATTTAGCCGTGTAGATGTTTCCTCGGGAAGACCCCATCACCACCACGTCGCCGTTGCCGTCCACAGCGACTGCACGAGCGCCACCGAAAATACCCGGGCCATCAGAAAGGCGTTGCTCCCAGAGGAGCGCGCCGTCGGCCGACGCATACTTGGCAGTGTAGAAGTTTCCTTGGGCAGCTCCCGTCACTACCACGTTGCCGCGGGCGTCGAGCGACAGCGCTTTGGCGCCCTCGCCGTAATACGCCGAGCCACTGTGGCGCTTCTCCCAAAGCAGCGTGCCGCTGACCGCCGCATATTTCGCCGTGTAGAAATCATTGCCAGCCGCGCTGCGGGAAGAGCCTGTCACCACCACGTTGCCGCCGCTATCCACCGACACCGCCTGGGCGTTATCTTCGCGGTTCGCTGGGCCGTTGTAGCTCTGTTCCCAGAGCAGCGCGCCGTCGGCCGCCGCGTACTTGGCGGTGTAGAAATCGTACCTGTTCTCGATGCCGTAGGGATGCGCCGTCACCACCACGCCGCCGCCGCTGTCCACCGTCACCGCCACCGGTGGGGCCATGTGGAAGTAGTCTTCAGTTGTCGAGAGATCGTAGCTTTGCTCCCAGAGCGGCGCGCCGTCTGCCGCGGCATACTTGACTGTGTAAGATCCGATTTTGCTCCCGCCTAGGGTGGCCCACCCGGACACCCCCGTGACCACCACGTTTCCGTTGCTGTCCAGCGCCACTGCCTGAGCGGAGTCGGGGCGGCTCCCATACACACTCGCCGGACCGTCGTAGCGCTGTTCCCAGAGCAGCAAACCGTCTGCCGCGGCATACTGCGCTGTGTAGTAATCATAGCTTCCCCCAAACTCGGCGCCGTTGTAGGAAGTCCCCGTGACCACCACGTTGCCGCTGCCATCCACCGCCAATCCACTGGCATAGTCGTCGCTGTTGGCCGGGCCGTTGTAGCGTTTCTCCCAGAGCAGGGCGCCGTCCGCTGCCGCATACTTGGCTGTGTAGTAATCGGGGCCAGTCCAGTTCGTGTTGTCGGAAGTCCCCGTGACCACCACGTTGCCGCTGCCATCCACCGCCAACCCAAAGGCCTGGTCATCGCTGTCGGCCGGGCCGTTGTAGCGTTTCTCCCAAAGCAGCGCGCCGTCTGCTCCCGCATATTTGGCCGTGTAGTAGTCGTAATTTGAAGTCCCGCTCACCACCACGTTCCCGTTGTTGTCCACTGCCAACGCCAAGGCTTGATCGTCGCCGTTCGCCGGGCTGTTGTAGCGTTTCTGCCAAAGCACTGACCCGTTCGCGCCGGAATACTTGATGGTCAGCATGTCTTGCCCGGTGACGCCGTCATCGGTGGAGCCGGTGACAATGATGTCGCCCGCTCCATCGCGCACGACCTTGACCGCCTGATCGACCGAGTTGCTGACAACGTTGTTGTAGCGGTGCACCCAGGCCTCAGTCACGTCGGCGCGTGCTGGCGCAAGCCCGAACGCCAACGCTACGAGAGCGGTCAGCGCAAGACAGCTGCGGCACGCTACGTTCAGCTGGGCGACCAACGTTGCAAGGGCCCGAGGCGAGGTGGACGTTCTCACAACATTTGGTGTTTGCGGCATTTCGTCGGGAAGAACTATTCCCCTTCCACCCGTTCCAAAGGAAAAGCGGCGGTAGGATTTCAAGAAATCGGAGAAAGTTGGAATTCGCTGTGGGCCGCCCCAATTGGACTCATGCCCACCACCAGTCACCCTCAAGACGGCCATTGAACCGCTGATCAACGCTGATCATTCGGCATCACTCTGGCACGCGGACGCCTCGCCCCAGTGAGACCCACCGATGACTCCGAATCGTTCTCAACAATTATCTTACCCGTTCATCTGCGGTTTCCCGGATCACCGCACTTCGGACGTTGCCTGGCGACGCCCATTCTCCCGCCTCGTTCTCTGCGCCTTCAATTCGTGACCACGAGGGCGCACGCCAAAGGTGAAGGACGCCGTTGCCGCTCATCGAACCAAGCACGGAGCCGTCTGGAGAAAACGCCGAGGGGCCAAACATCGATCCCTGGCCTTCCAAAGTGAGAAGTTCTTCGTGGCTTTCCACGTCCCAGAGTTTGATCGCCTCTTTCCCAGCGCTGCCCGTCACAAGGCGGTGGCTGTCGGGTGAAAACGCGACCGAGTTGACGCCTTGCAGGAAACCGCCGAAATCGGGGACCGGTTGCAGTGTCGCCGCATCCCAAATCCTTGCAAAGCCGCGATGGGTGGCGGCGGCCAACAGCTTCCCGTCGTTGGAATAAGTCGCATCCGAAGCCTCTCTGATTCCGAAGTGCCCCATTCTCGTGCGGCCCGACAACAGGTCGATAACCATGCTCCCACCGCCGTAGCCCAGCGTGACACACGATTCCCCAACCGGCGATAAGGCGCCGACGTAGAGTAGTGCTGGACCGCGCCAGGACCGAACCTTCTGCCACGTGGTCAGGTCCACCTCGTATAGGGTTTCGCTAGCCAGGCCACCGATGATGAGTCTGTTTCCTTGGGCCAGACACAACCACCTCGACGGCGGATCGATGAAACGAGTCAACTCGCGTGAGAAGCTCCGTGTGTGAAGGTCCCACACTTGAATACTCCCGTCGACTAAACGCGCCAACACTAGCGAACGGTGAGGCAGAAAAGTGGCCTGAGCGACGTTCGCGCCCATCTCGAAAAGCCGCTCTTCGGAAAAATGACTCCCCTGCCACTGCGTCACTCGCCCGTTCCAATCACACGTGAGAACGGTCTCCCTGTTTGTGGCAAAGGACCACGTCATCAGGTTTTCAGCCAGCCGGACATGAGAGCTTGCGCGCTCGCTGGTAGCGGTATCCCAAACTAAAACCGAACCGTCCTTGCAACCGCTCACCATGATCTTGCCATCCTTGTCATCCGGCAGCATTGCCAGGCTCCCCACCTCGCCCTTGTGACCGAGAAGCGTTCGCAACGGCCGCAGTCCATCCGTGCTCCACAAACGAATCGTTTGGTCGCTGCTTCCCGAGGCGAGCGTCTTTCCATCGGGCGAGAACACGAGCGCACTGACATAACCACCATGGTTTTCCGACGAGCCGATGGGTTTTCCCGAACTCACCTCCCAGAGCTGAACAGGCGACGGTGCGTGGCCCGCGCCCGAGGCAAGAGTTTTTCCGTCCGGTGAAATCGCGAGGGCGGTGACAAAATCATCGGACAACTGCTTGCTCCATTGCTCGTGACCGGTGCGCAAGTCCACCACGCGAATGACGCCTTCTCCCAAAGCATAGCCGGCCACACTCAAGTCGGGAGCCACCACAAAGGGATTTCCGAAGTGCCATCGGATCTGGCCTGCTGAATGACGAGTCAGCATTCGTCCCTCACGAACATTCCAGAGCGTGAGCTGGCCCTCCAAGTGACGCGGGCCCGTTTCTTCCTCTGCGCTCGGTCGGCTGGCGCGGATCGCACCGGCGCTGAGCGCGGCCAGAGTTTGGCCGTCACCTGAAAATGCCAACCCGCGGCATGGTCCCTCCAGGGGAAGTTCGGCCAACTCCCGTTTGGTGTCGCCGTCCCAAAAGCGCACACGGTGCTTCCCGTTTGAAGAGGGCCAGGCAACGCCGCTGGAGAAAGCCAGCAAGCGTTCGCGGGGAGAGAACGCGACAAAAATGGGTCCATCGTCTGGAGGAAAGCGCATGACCTCCTCTTTCTTTTGCCAATCCCAGATCGAGAGCCTGCCTTCATCCTGCTCGCCCACCGCGACCCATTTCCCGTCCGACGAGACGGCCAGTGAGCAAATCGGGTTGGATTTTTGGCAGAGCGTGAAGAGAGCGTCGCTCTGGCATTGTTGCCATAAGTAGCGCCACTCCCAGCCGCGTAGATCAGAAGAAGGGGGGAGAGGCGAGGGGTTGGAGATAAGAGATGAAGAGGGACCGCTCGCCCCTAGCCACTGGTCCCTCGCCTCTCTCTTCACGGGCTCCGGCGGGTCCTGATCCCTCTCCCCTAATCTCTCTCCCCTAACTTCCGGCCGGTGCCAATTCAGCAACTCTAGGGCGCGCCCAAGATTATTCTGCGCGAGTGCTTGCTGCGTGAGATTCATGTCCGAAGCGTAGGCTTTGCGCCGGGCGTCCAATTCTCCCCGTTCCGCCCGTTGCCACTCGCGATTGATGCGATAGATGGCGACGGGCAAGCCGATCGCAACGGCGAGCAGTAAGAGCACTGTTGCTGCCGCGAAGCTGGCCAGCGCCGGTTTGCGCCGACACCAGCGTCCGAACTTTTCAGCGGCGCTGACGGGGCGGGCCTGAATGGGTTCACCGTTTTGCCAGCGTGACAAATCCTCAGCCAACGCTTCGGCCGAAGCGTAACGCGCATTCGGGTCTTTGCGCAGGCACTTGAGGCAGATCGTTTCCAGGTCACGATCAATCGTTTCTGTAGGTGCCGACGTGAGGAGGCTCCGATCAATCCCGGATTCCGAGTTCCGAGTTCCGACTTCGTTTTTAGCCTCCTTACGTCGGCTCCTACCGGCTAAGGACGGCGGCACTGGGTCCTCTTCCATCACACGGCGTATCGTTTCCAGCGCGGTCGCAGCTCGAAAGGGCGGCTGGCCGACGAGTAGTTCATAGAGGATGGCGCCGAGGCTGTAGATGTCGGCCGCGATGGTGAGTTGTTTCGTTTCCCCCGCGGCTTGTTCGGGCGCCATGTAGCTGGGCGTGCCCAGGATGGCTTCGCTTTGCGTCAGGCTGCTCTCTTGCTCGACGAGTTTGGCCAAGCCGAAATCCGTGACGTGTGGCTGGCCCTGGGCGTCGAGGAGAATGTTCGAGGGCTTGAGGTCGCGATGCAGCACACCGCGCTGGTGGGCGTAGTGAATCGCGCCGGCAATCGTTTGCACGCAACGGGCGCCATGCTTCAACGGCATCGGACCGTGGCGCACGCGCTCGGCCAGGCTCAGACCCTCGATATAATCCATCGAAAAATAATGCTGGCCCTCGTGCTCGCCGACTTCGTGGATGGCCACGATGTGCGGATGCTTCAGGTTGGCGGCGGCCTCGGCTTCGGTGTGGAATCGCAGCATCAGCGCGGGCGAAGCCAGTTTGCCGGCCAGAATCATCTTTAATGCGACCGTCCGGTTGAGACTGACTTGCCGCGCTTTGAAGACGACGCCCATCCCGCCGCGCGCGATTTCCTCCAGCAGCTCGTAGTCACCGAAATAGTGAATGGTTCTAACACCAGCGGTGGGATTGGCGCCGGTCACGTTCATCCCGCGCATGACCTGGACCAAGCATGCCGGGCACAGTCCTTCAAAGGCCGCCCTGGTCAGTTTGGCCCCGCACTTCGGACATTCTTGAGCTGCGCTCATGTGGGCTCAGCGCGACGACATTTCCCGGCGGCGCTCCGACACCTTACCCGTTTCAAAGGAAGATTCGCCGACGGATTTCACAACAATGTTCCGTGGGGAGCCGAGGTGACCGCGCCGGAATCATTTCTGAATTTCCGAGTTTCGAATTCCGAATTGGAGGGAGCCACGCTTCCTCTGCGGCTACGACGACGACGATCTGCCCACCGCGTCGAACAAATGGCCCATTTCCTCTTCGATGTCTGCCGGGCTGGCGACGGTGTGGGCAATCTCCGCGCGGATGAGTTCGCCATAGCGTTGGCGCAGGCGATGCACCTTCACGCCCACAGTCACCACGGGCAGCTCCAATTCGGCGGCCACGGCGTCGTATCCGCCGTCGCCGGTCGGGGTCGAAAGAAAGGTCTTCAAGTGATCGAATTCAAAGGTCTTGCCGGCGGCGGCGGATTCCTCCCGTAAGCGGCCGAAGGCCTGGGCGAGTAGCGTCAACGCCCAACGCTGGTCGAACAGGCTTTCTGTCGTCAGGTGGGAATCCGGTTGCGCCAGATAAAGCTCCTCGGCATGGAGATCGTCCAAGGAGATGAGCGTCTGCCCGCCGCCGCGTTTCGCCGCGCGCGCCTTATCCCATTCGTCCGAGAGAAAGTGATTCAGCGCCGCGAGCAGGAACGAGCGGAACTTGCCCTTCTGCGGGCCGACGTTTTCCAAAAAGTTCCCTTGGAGCAGCCGGGCAAAGAAGCCCTGCACCAAATCCTGGGCGTCTGGCGCGCCGTGACCCTGCCGTCGAACATGCGCGTAGAGGGGAAACCAATAGGTGCGGCACAACCTCTCCAGCGCCTGGGCGGCTTGCGAGGACACGCCGTCGCGCGCGGCCAACACGTCGCTCCAATGCGTGGTGGCAAACTCGCGCGCGGAGGCAGGCACATGATCCGATGACTCCGCTGCTGCCATGAGGCGCAACCGTAGTCCTCCGGTCAGCGCCTGAAAGCACAAACCGGCCATCGACATCGAGGCGTGCAGCCGCGTCCGGACGACGAAACGATGGCACGGAGCGCGCAACTCCTCCAGAAAGGCCGCCTCCGTTTCCGATTTGCATTCCAATCAGCTCCTCGAACTTCTGACTCGTGCAGGACGGGGTGCCCGTCATCCACGGCGACCAAGTCATCGGCGCGGTTGGCATCAGCGGGGCAAAGAGCGCTGCGCAGGACGAAGAGGTCGCCGGGGCGGGCGCGGCGGCGCTCGCGGATCCGGGCAAGACGGCTTTCGCCAAATGACCTGATTCCTACGCCAAGGCCCGCTATGAGATCCAAGCCTTCCCTTCTTCATTTCGGCCTCGCGCTGCTCACCGGTGATGCGTGGCATCTCGCGTTTGACGCGCATGCCGATCACGCACTCCGCGCCATCTTTCCGAACGCCGTGGCCGACCTGCGCACCCGCGAGGGCCTCGCGCTCGGGCAAGGCCAGTGGCGTTCCAGCGACACGACCCTTCGCGAAATCGCCCACCGCGATGTCGGTCCCGATCTCAAGGCCACAGGGCCGTCAAACAAGACGTTCGACTTCATGCCGGCTGCGCAGGCTGCGGGTTTTGGTGATTCGCAATGGGAAGCCCCGGACCCGACGACCCTCGAACAACGTCGAGGCCACGGACGACTTTCCCTGAATTGGTACCGCCTGCACCTCACGATTCCTGAGAAAGTTGGCGACTTCAGCACGTTCGCGGCGACCGTGGCTTTCGAGTTGGTGGTGGACGACTACGCGGTGGACATTGGCGAATATCGGCAGCCCGGCTCGAACGGGCTCGCGCTCGACGAACAGGGTCGTCTCACGATTTGCCAGCGGCGGCTTTGGGGTGTTTGACGTCACCGGCAAACACCTCGGCACGCTCCACGGTCCCGAGCACCCGCACACCATGGCCTGGGGCGACGCCCACCGGCGCAGCCTTTATCTCGCCGCACAGACCGGCATCTACCGCCCGCGCCTTAACGTTGCCGGTTCCGGCGCCTGGCCGAAGCCCTTCGAGACGGCGGAGCGATGAAGGCCGCCTTTTACCCCCTGGCCGCGCGTAGAACCTGTAAGGACTGACCGAACCATCCGACTCGTCAGTATGATGAAATCGCTATCGCTTCCTTCTTCTCTGGGCATGTTGTGGTTGACCTTCAGCGTCCTCGCGGATGGCGATCCAGTTCCGACCGCACCTTCGGTCTCCATCGCTGCGGACGGTGGTGTTGCGATCCTGACCTGGTCGGGTGGCCGACCGACCTATCAGCTTCAGAGACGGGGATCCTTCAGCGAACCTTGGCAGAACGTCGGGCAGTCCTCGACCGAGACCACGGTGGCGGTTCCGCTTGCCGACACGCCCGCCTTCTTCCGCGTGGTCGCCGACTACACCGCGCGATTCGAGGTCCTCTTCGACTCCACCTGGAGCCAAGAGACCCATCCCGGCGCCTGGCCTTCAGGCTCGCATTGGTCGGGTCCGGTCGGCGGAGTCCACGACAGCCAGGTCCATTTCTGGCAGGAGGGTGAGACTGCGAGCGAAGGCATCCGCCTGATGGCCGAACGCGGCCAGCAGGCCACCTTGGCGGCGGAGATCCAGGCAACCATTCCGGCGGGGCATGCCTACTTCACCCTGACCGCCAGCGGGTTGGGCAGTCCGGACCGGCGCCTCATCACATTTCCGCAGGCGACCACCCGTGATTTCCCGCTGTTGACGCTGGTTTCGATGATTGCGCCCAGTCCCGACTGGTTCGCGGGGGTCGCCGGATTGAGCCTCCTCGGCGCCGATGGCGAATGGATCCAAGAGCAGACCGTGACCCTCTACGGCTTCGACGCGGGCACGGACAGTGGCGCAGACTTCACGTCGCCTGACCTGGTCACCACACCGCGGGGCGTGGTGACCCAATTCGCCGGCTACCCAGCGCTCATCAACGGAGCGGTCATGCCCTTCGGCACATTCACCGTCCGGCGTATTGAGTAGATCGTCGTGCGAATCATGCGATTGGATCGTGGAGCGCACGCGCCCCGCGTTGGTCGAGCGGAGTTTCCACCATTGATAGCGCGATAATCCTGTCGTTCTGCCGCGGTGAGTTGGGCCAGTGGTTCGGCGGGGGAAATCCCTTGTTGTTGCGGAGAAGCAGCCCTGCCTCCTCTATCGGAATCAGCTTGAGGAAGATCTCCCATTCATCCCCTCCCTTCACCACCACGCTTGCGAGGAAATCACCGCGGCTCTCCGCCCGGCCATGGCGTAGATGTGGTGGCTTCCGCTGATCCTTGCCAACGGCGGGGCCAGGGACAGGCCACCTGCCGAGCATTTCGACGCCAAGCCCTCTATTACCGATGCTTGGGATCCGATGGATATTGCCGTCTGAGCAATCCGCCCTGTTCCTGTCGGCCAATCCGGGTCGAAGATCTCGATGAATTAGTCTGGAGCCAATACGCTCGACGTCTGGACCGGATCCCGCCGCGGCTTTCCTCGCGCAGGGGATTTGTGTATCCTGTACCGCTATGAATCTGGAGCGGCACCTTGTGGGTCCCTTCCCGACGACCCATTGGAGCGTGGTGCTGGCAGCCGGGAAAACTGACGCGTCCGGAGGAAGCGGTGCTTGGGAAGCGCTGGCCCGCGCTTACTGGCGGCCGATCTATGCTCATGCTCGGAGGCGCGGGCGCAGTCACGAAGATGCGCAAGACTTAACTCAGTCCTTCTTTGCGACTTTGATCGAAAAACCCGCGCTTCAGAGAGCCAGCCCCGAGCGGGGACGTTTTCGCAGCTTTCTCCTCGCCGTCTTCGACCATTTCCTATCCGACCAACAAGATCGCGCGGCCGCCCAGAAACGCGGTGGCGGGTGGGAGAGGATTGCCTGGGTCGCCTCGGACGCGGATGAGTTTCCCGACGTGGAGCCGGCCGCACCGCAGGTGCCTTTGGAGCACCAATTCGACCGCGACTGGGCGCGCTCCATATTGGGCAATGCGGTGCGAAAGCTGGAGCAGGAGTTCGTTGAGGACGGTAAGCAGCGGTCGTTTTCTCTGCTCGTGCCTTTTCTCAACCGGCCCCCGTTCCCCGGCGAATATGCTCAGGTCGCGGCGCAATTAGCCGTCAATCCCGGCCTCCTGCCGACGGTGGTCGCGCGCTTTCGTCAGCGGTTTCGCGACTTGGCGGTCGGAGAGATCGCCGCCACGGTCGCCGGGCCGGTGGAGGTGGAGGGGGAACTCACCTATCTTCTGGAGCTGCTGACCCAATAATTTTTCCGGACGAGTCCGCACTTTTTCTGCCATCTGGATTCCCGAAATCCTAAGAAGTAGGAAGAGAGCGATGAGGACGCGGTCAGCCCACGAACAGATACGTTGTCTCCGATGCCGGGAGCCTCTTGGTGACCATGGCCGATGGGGATTCTGCCCCCGCTGCGCCGCAGGGTTTCTTTTCTCCGGTGCGGTGCCGCAGGTCGTGTCCGAAGAAGAATTGGAGACCGTCTTGCCACGGACGGCCAACGCAGCGCGCGGCCACACGCGGTTCGGCGAGTACGAATTGCTGGAGGAGATTGCGCGGGGTGGCATGGGGGTGGTGTATCGGGCGCGACAGCCGGCGCTGGGCCGAATCGTGGCGTTGAAAATGATCCTGGCAGGCCCGTGGGCGCAAACGCCCCTCATCCAGCGGTTTCTTAGTGAAGCCGCCTCGGCGGGCGCTCTGCGCCATCCCAACATCGTCGCCGTCCACGAAGTTGGATTGCACGCCGGACAACACTTTTTCTCCATGGACTGGGTAGAGGGCCCGAACCTCGCGCAGCGCGTGGGGCATCGCCCGCTCGCGCCCCGCCCCGCCGCACGCTATGTCCTGCTCATCGCCGAGGCGATTCACTACGCGCATGATCGAGGCATCCTGCATCGCGATCTCAAACCGTCGAACGTGCTCATCGAGACCGCGACCGACCAGCCACGCCTCACCGACTTCGGCCTGGCCCGGCGATTGGACGGCGAGTCCTCCCTGACGACCGACGGCCAGGTGCTCGGTTCGCCGAATTTCATGCCGCCCGAGCAGGCCAGCGCCAACCCGGGCCGGGTGGGCCGTCCCAGCGACGTGTATGGATTGGGCGGTATCCTCTACTACCTGTTGACCGCGCGCCCCCCGACCCAATCCACCTCCCTGGAGGCCGCCATCCACGAAGTGCTCCACACCGAGCCCGTGGCGCCCCGCCTGCTGAACCCGTCCGTCCCGCGCGACCTGGAAACCCTTTGTCTCAAGTGCCTCGAGAAGGACCCGGCCCGGCGATACTCCACCGCGCAGGGTTTGGCGGACGAACTTCATCGCTTTCTCAAGGACGAGCCGATCCAGGCGCGGCCCGTGACTCGCGCCGAACGGGCCTGGCGTTGGTGCCGACGCAAGCCGGCGCTGGCGGCGGCATTGGGGGCGTTCGTGCTGACCTTGATTCTGGGAATGGCAGGGATCGCTTGGCAGGGACGCAAGGCCACTCAGGAGGCGGCGCGGGCGTCGGCCCAGCGCGAGGATGCTCAGCGTAATCTCTATGCTGCGGATATGGGACTCGCCTTCCGCGCGCTGGATGAGGGCAATCGCGGGCGAACCGCGGAGAAGCTGATGGCCCACTGGCCCCAGCCCGGCCAGACCGATCTTCGCGGCTGGGAGTGGCGGCATCTGTGGGATCAGTGTCGCAGCGACGAAATCGCCACCTTGGGCGTCCACAGCAACAGCGTCATGGTGGTCCGGTTTTTTCCCGATGGCCGCACCCTGGCTGCCATCACGGCTGATGGAGTTCTCGAACTCTGGGATCTCTCCACCCGTACGCTTAAGCGAACCAGCAATACCAGGAACCGGCTGGATGCCCTGTCCCTTTCACCGGACGGCCGGGAAATCGCCCTCAGCGGTGAGTCTGGCGGAATCGAGCTTCGGGATGCCCAGACCTTGGAGAGCCGGTCACGGATCGAGACCGACCACGGAGTGGACGCCCTGGTCCACTCCCCGGACGGACGATATCTGGCGTGGGCAGAGGTGGGCGGCGACGTGGCGCTTTATGATCGTGCAGAACAGAAGGAATTCATGCGGTTTCAGACCTTGGGAGCCCCCAGATGGGATTGGAAGTTCCCCTTGGCGTTCTCTCGCGACAGCCGCTATTTCGCGCTGGGAAGCGGGAACTCTCCCGGTATCCAAGGGAACCATGTGGCCGTCTGGGATTGCGGGTCGCGAAAAGAGCTCAGCCGACTGATATGCTCGAATATAGGCATAACCTCAGTGACATTTTCGCCCGACGACCACCGGCTTGCCGCGACCATATATGGGGGGTGGGCGGGAGGTGGAGGACAAGGAGGAAGGGTCCTCGTGTGGGACTGGCGAAGCGGAGTCGAGGTGACGAACCTCCTTCTCGACCCGGTGTGGATCGGAAGTGCTGCCTATTCACCCGACGGGAAATGGCTCGCCGCCGCCAGCCGCGGCCAAACCGTCCAGATTTTAGAAACGTCCGGCTGGCGGACGGTCGCCACCCTTCAAGGCCACCGCTTTGAGGTGTTTTGGGTCGAGTTTGCCCCGGATGGCCGCCTGCTGGCCAGTGGCAGCAAGGATCGGACGATCAGGCTCTGGGACCCTCAACTTCGGCCGGAGCGGCAGTCCTTTCGTGACCTGAAGCCAATGGGCGGCGTGTCCGCGAGCCTCGCGCAGGATGGGCGCCGGGTTCTCCTTCACGATCAGGCGGGAACCCTTCGATGGATGAATCCAACGACACTCGAAGCAGGCCAACCCTGGACCGCCCCCGATTTGCAATGGACGGCCATGAGTCCGTCTCCCGACGGTTCCCTGGCGGCCTTCGGCGCTGCCCACGGAACGGTGCGACTCGTGGAAACGGCCCATGGCGCCGAGTGCGGAGAATTGACCGGAGCGCCAGCCCGGGTTTCCCACCTCGCCTTTTCGTCCACTGGCAAGCGTCTCGTGGCGTTGAAACAGGGCGGCTTCATTGACCTCTGGGATCTGCCATCGAACCAGATTCTACAAAACCTCAAAAGCCAGCGACGATGGACCACGACCGCGGCCTTTTCGCCGGATGACAGCACGCTGGTGGTCGGGTCAGACCAAGGGTTCATTGAAGTCTGGGACTTGAGTCGGGGGATTCATCGGGAGATTCAAACGGGACACTCCGATCACATCCCCGAGCTGAAGTTCAGTTCCGACGGCCGGCGTTTGGCCACCACCAGTTACGACGGAACGATCCGGCTTTGGTCCACGGCCGACTGGCGCCTGGAGGCCGTGCTTTCCGGACAGCTCACCAGCTTCGGCCAAATGACCTTCACGCCCGACGGCCGACGTCTGGCCGCCGCCGGGGAAGGAGGCGTCCGCGTGTGGGATGTGGGCCAGATTCCGCCTCTCGAGGTGGGAACACTGTCATCCCAGACCGGGACAGGCGCCCAGCTTGCCTTTCAACCGGACGGCGAGACGTTGGTTTCTCTGGATGGCAGCGCGCTCTATGTTTGGCGGGCTCCCCCACTCCAGGAGATTGGCTCCCGACCCAGGCCCCCCAACGCGCCGGAGTGACGCAATGACCAGGGGAAATAGAGTGCCAAGACAGAATGGCGCCCTGACGTTCCCTTGCGAACGACGCCAGGCCGCCTCCAGGCGGGACGCCAAATTTCTTGGCCGATTTTCAGTTACCTTCTCCCGCCGTTGCTTCTTTTCCCGATAAGGGCCCATGGCGTCCATGCCTCGGGCCCCGACACAAAACCATGAAAACAAAGCAACAACAGTCCATCTCGGCGCTTCGGCGATCACCGGTTCGGCGTGCTGCCGAAACCACCCTCAGGAAAACAATCCGCCAGTGGATCCGGCAGGTTTGCCTTTGCTCCTGGGTGGCCCTGGGCCTGTTCGGTCTCCGCGCTGCCACCGAGGTGGGCGCCGAGCTGCTCGTCAAATGCGAGGGCGGCCCTTCCGGGGAACTGGCGCGCGCAGCCGATGCCGCCGTCGGCGCCACGGTGGTGCGGCGGTTCGAAGCTATCGGCTGGCATCTGGTCCGGTTGCCCGCGGACTTGAGCGCGGCGGAAGGCACGACTCGCTATCGGTCCCAGCCGGGGGTGCTCGACGTCGAGCCCAATCAGCCGGTCCGGCGACCCTTCGGCCCCTGGCCCCCTCCTTCGCCCGGGGAGCACGACCCGGCTCCCGACCAACCGATCCGCCCTCTGGGAGAGGGACCTGCGCCGGTGGTCCCCGACGACCCGCGCTACCGCTCGCAGTGGAATCTCAAGAAGATTGGGATGGAGCAAGCCTGGGCCATCACCACCGGCAGTGCCGATGTGGTGGTGGCCGTCATTGATACCGGCGTCAATTACCTCCACCCGGACCTGGCCGCGAACATGTGGCGCAATCCGGGTGAGACCGGCCTCGACGATCTAGGCCGGGACAAAGCCACCAACGGCGTGGACGATGATGGGAACGGATACGTGGATGACGTGCATGGAATTGACGTCATTTCAGGCAGCGGCGATCCTATGGACCAGGGATTTCTTAACCTGCATATTGGTATCACTCAACCGTCCTATCATGGAACGTCCTGTGCCGGGATCATCGGCGCGATCGGCAACAACAACCTCGGTATCGCCGGCATCAACTGGAACGTGCGCATCATGGCCCTAGCAATGACTTACGGAGACTATTCTTATCCTCTCCTTAGTGGACCCGAGGGACACTCTATTAGTACTGATCTCGCTGCTTTCGACTATCTGGTCACGATGAAGAATCGCGGGGTGAAGGTCCGTGTGGCCAGCAACAGTTACCAGGTTGATCTCTTCAGCACGGCCTTGCGCGACGCGTTCCGGGCGCTCAACGACGCGGGCATCCTGATGGTGTTCTCTGCGGGGAATGATGGACGTCTTAGCGAACAAACCTGGTGGCGTATGTCCATGGTGGATTCTCCGAACATCCTCGTCGTGACCGGCGTGGACCGTTCGGACCGGCAGGTCTATGACTACGGAATGACCTCGACCGATTTGGCGGCCCCGACCATTGATATCACCACCTTGTCTTCAGGCGAAGGTTACGTCTCGGATTTCACTGGCACCTCCGCCGCTTGCCCGCACGTCGCCGGCGCCGCCGCGCTCCTGTGCGCGGCTTCTCCGGACATCGGCGTGCTCGGTCTCAAGGCCGCACTCCTGGGGTCGGTGGATCCCTTGCCTTCCCTGAGGGGCAAAACCCGCTCCCAGGGACGACTGAACGTGGTCCGAAGTCTCCAATCCCTGACGAACCCAGAACCCGCGGTGCTCGTCCTTCACGCGGCCCCGGCCAGCTTGAGGACGGATCCCAGCGCGCCGATCGAAGTTATTTTTAGCGAAGCCATGGATCGCGCTTCGGTCGAAGCTGGGTTTCAGGTGAATCCCACCACGGAAGGCACGTTTCACTGGGCCGAAGACCACCGGTCGTTCCGCTTCGAGCATCCGGTGCCTTTCGTCCGGACGAACTATGTGGTGAGTCTGAGCGGCACGATCCGCTCGGTCCGAGGTCCGACTCTCGACGGAAATTTTAGCCGTGTGCCGCAAGGTTCGCCGGCCGATGACTATAGTTGGACCTTTGGGTTTCCCATCCCCAACGACGATTTGGCCGGCGCCTTGATCATCGAGGGGGCCGGTGGCGAAATCCGCGGCAATAACACCCAGGCCATTGCCGAGGAGGGGGAGCCTGATTTGACTCAAGCGAATACCTCGCTCGTGGCTTCGCTCTGGTATCGGTGGTCGCCGCCGACCAACGGTTGGTACACCTTCGACCTGACCCGGGGCACCGGGTTCGATACCACGCTGGGAGTCTTCCGAGGAACCGATTTCACGAGCTTCCCTGAGATTACCAGCAACAACGACTATGGCACGCGGCCTCAAAGCCGAATCAGCTTTCCGGCCCAGTCCGGCGAGGCCTACACCGTGGTCATCGGCGGCAACCTCTATCAGTCATCCAATCCCGTGGACGGAAATTTCACCCTCCGCTGGTATCCCACCCCACCGCCAGGCCTCACCACCTTCACCCCCATCAGCGGTTTTCCCGGCCAAACCATCACCCTCAATGGAACCAATCTCACCGGGACCACGGTCGTCAAACTGAACGGGGCGCCGGTCCCCTTTGCTTCCCCGACCAACGCGAACTTTCTCGACCTGCGCCTGATGGTGACCGTACCGGCGGGGGCGACCAGCGGGTTGTTCACCGTCGAGACTCCCTATGGCCACGCCACCGCCGCAACCGAGTTCACCGTCAATGCCATTCCGACCCTCGTGGTGGAGGCCATCACCGAAAGCACCGTGATTCTGTCCTGGCCGGACGACGCCAGCGGTTTCGGCTTCGTGCTGCAGGCCAAAGACGCACTGGATTCCAGTTCCGCCTGGCGAGCCGTGTCGCTGTCTGAAATTCAGCCGCCCATTCCGGGACGTGTCGTCGTTGGAGACGTGCTCTCCCAAGGCGCGCGATTCTACCGACTGCGGCGACCGTAATCAGGACATCGAACAGCGAAGGAAGGAGAGGGACTATTGACCTGTCCCTTGGCGTCCCCCAAGAGATTGGCCCCCGACTCAGCCCCCCCAACGCGCCGGAGTGACGCAATGACCAAGGGAAATAGAGTGCCAAGACAGAATGGCGCCCTGACGTTCCCTTGCGAACGACGCCAGGCCGCCTCCAGGCGGGACGCCAAATTTCTTGGCCGATTTTCAGTTACCTTCTCCCGCCGTTGCTTCTTTTCCCCATTGGAGGCCCATGGCGTCCCTGCCACGGGCCCGATAACAACTACCATGAAAGCAAAACAAATTCTGATCGCCTGGTTGCGATTCTCGGCGCTGGGCGTTGCGGCGACGGCCCTGGCCCAACCGGTCATCACCACCCCACCCCGGACCCAGTTCCAGTGGGAAAACAAACGCGTGTCGCTGGAGGTCAGAGCGACCGGCACCGCGCCCTTCCGTTACCAATGGCAGTTCAACGGGGCCGACCTCCCTGGGGCGACCAATCGCGTCTTCAACCTGCCGCGGGTCCAGTTGACCAACGATGGAAACTATCAGGTGGTGGTGACCGACGGGAGCGGGGGCGTGACCCCCAGCGAGGTCGCCCGCGTGATGGTGCGCGCCTGGCCGGAACCGACCGGGCCTACGATCCCAGAGCTCACCCGCCTCGACACCGCTTTGCAAAATGTGATGCTGGCCAACGCCGTTCCAGGCGCATCACTGGCGGTGGTCAAGGATGGGCGCTTGGTGCTGGCCCGCGGCTACGGGTTCGCCGAGGTCGAGACCCACGAGCGCTACCAGCCGGACTCCCTGTGGCGCAGCGACAGTCTGGCCAAAACCATCACGGCCGCGGCCTACATGCAACTGGTGGAGCAAGGGAAGGCGAATCTGGACACGCCGGTGTTGGATATTTTGAAACTGGAGCCGCCCACCTACCCGGGCGCGGCTTTCGATTCGCGTTGGACAAATGTCACAGCCCGCCTGGCATTGCTTCACGCGGGGGGGTGGAATGAAGACGCTGCCAAAGACCCGTTGGGCGCAACTGGCTTCAGCCCTGTTTTCTGGCCGAATCAAATCGCCAAAGATCTGAACATCACCCGTCCGGTGGCTCGATTCGATCTCATTTGCTGGATGCTTGGAAAGCCGATGCAATTCAAACCCGGAACCGCATCGAATTACGGGAATTTCGGTTACGAAGTAGTGGGAACCTTGATCGAGATTTTGAGTGGATCAAGTTACGAGGCCGCCTGCCAACAGTTCCTCGCCAAGGCGAATATCACTCGCATGCAACTGGGGCATTTGAAGCGGTCCGACCGCCGTCCAGGAGAAGTCGTCTATTACTTGCATCCGACGATAACTCCCGCCTGGCTGCGGGAGACGGCGGAGCCGATTCCCTTCAATTTCGACGCTCCTTACCTCTCGCTTCCGCCTCAGGATGATTACTATCCCCTCTTCCCCGCCTCCGGTGGCTGGCTGGTGTCCGCCATCGACTACGCCCGGCTGGTGGCCGCGCTCGACCGGGATTCCGTTTACCCAGATATCCTGGCGGACACCACCTTGGCGGACATGGCGGCGCCTTCCAAGTGGCAGAACGATAGCCCGCAACTCCGTGGCCGCTATCGCAGCTTGGGCTGGCTGGGGGTGGATCCTGCCACCGGCGTATGGGCTCGGATAGGAGGGGGCGTGGCTTCCAGAAGTTACGCTTTTAAATACAAGAATGGCGTCATCGTGGTCTACAATTTCAACTCCTACTGGTTCGACGCCAATGGAGTGGACAATCAGGGCGGCGTTATTTGGAGCTCAGTCGCCTCGACCCTGGATGCGATCCGCCAATGGCCCGCCCACGATCTCTTCCCCGCCACGCTTTCCTACGACGCCTGGCGGGCGAACCGGTTTACGTCAGGCGAACTCGGCGATTCTGCGATCAGCGGTGACGACGCGGATCCCGACGGCGACGGTGTTTCCAATCTGTGGGAGTACGCCACGGGCACCGATCCCCACGCGACCTCGGAGCCGCCGCGTTTGGCGGCGTCCCTCGTCGAAGGAGAGACACCGACCCTCTCGCTCACCTATCGTCGGCTTCTCCTGGCGCACGAAGTCGAATACACGCTGGAGGATTCCGCCGACCTCACCCACTGGTCCCCGAGCGTGGTCGAACGTGACGATCTCGGCTTGAATGCCGATGGCACCGTCACGGCCCGAGTGGCCGCCAAGCTCTCCCAGCCCGGCCGATTCTTCCGCCTAAAACTCACGCGCAGAGCGCAATGAGGGGATAGGGGCCTACGGGCTGGGGACAGGACAGCTATCGCTACGTCGCGAGGGAAGTCCTGTCCCTGCCCTCCCTGCCCTCACAAATTGTTAAGCAGATTTCCAGTTACCTTCTCCCGCCGTTGCTTCTTTTCCCCATTGGAGGCCCATGGCGTCCCTGCCACGGGCCCGACACCACTACCATGAAAACAAAGCCACAACAGTCCCTCTCGACGCTTCGCCGATCACCGGTTCGGCAGGCCGCCGAAACGACCTTCAGGAAAACGATCCGGCCGGTTTGTCTGCCCGCGCCGGGTGCCCTCGGCCTCCGCCTCCTCCACTTGGGGGCGCGGCCACCGTTCTGGCGGTGGCTCCTGGGCCTGTTCCTCTCGGGCGGCCTGATGAGCGCGCTGGCGCAGGGGCAGTTCGGGGACTTTGCCTACCGCAGCAATGGCACGGAGATCACCATCACCGGTTACACCGGCGCCGGCGGGGCGGTGGTCGTGCCGGACGCCATCGGCGGCTTGCCGGTACGGACAATTGGTGATTATGCCTTCAGCGACCGAGCCGATCTCACCGGCGTGGTTATTCCCGACGGCGTCACCTCCATTGGAAGCTACGGGTTCCTCGGATGCACGGGTCTGACGAGTATTGAAGTAGCGGCGGGCAATGCCGTTTACCGCAGTGAGGACGGCGTGCTGTTCAACCGCAGCCAGACCACGCTGATCCAGTATCCCGGCGGCAAAAGGGGGAGCTATGTCATTCCCAACAGTGTCACTTCCATCGGGCAGGAGGCGTTCCGGGGGTGCATGGGCCTGACCAGCGTGGTCATTCCTGGCAGCGTTACCGAGATTGGATGGGAGACGTTCTCCGGATGCACGGGCCTGGCCAGCGTGGTCATTCCCGACGGCGTCACCTCCATCGGAGGCGGGGCGTTCTCCGGATGCACGGGCCTGACCAGCGTGGTCATTCCCGACAGCGTCACCTCCATCGGTGACGGAGCATTCTCCGGATGCACGGGCCTGATCAGCGTGGTCATTCCCGGCAGCGTCACCTCCATCGGAGACGGGGCGTTCTACGGATGCCCGGGCCTGACCAGTGTGGCGATTCCCAACAGCGTCACCGCCATCGGCGACCAGGTATTCTCCGGATGCACGAACCTGACGAATATTGAAGTGGCGGCGGGCAACGCCGTTTACCGCAGTGAGGACGGCGTGCTCTTCAACCGCAGCCAGACCACGCTGATCCAGTATCCCGGTGGCAAAAGGGGGAGCTATGCCATTCCCGGCAGCGTCACCTCCCTCGGATGGGGGGCGTTCTCCGGATGCACGGACCTGACCAGCGTGATCATTCCCAACAGCGTCACCTCCGTCGAAGGCTACACGTTCTACGGATGCACGGGCTTGACCAACATGGTCATTCCCACCGGCGTCACCTCCATCGAAAACGGGACGTTCTCCGGATGCACGAGCCTGACCAGCATGGTCATTCCCACCGGCGTCACCTCCATTGGAAGCTATGCGTTTGGCGACTGCACGGGCCTGGCCAGCGTGGTCATTCCCGGCAGCGTCACCTCCATCGGAGGCGGGGCGTTCTCCGGATGCACGGGCCTGACCAGCGTGATCATTCCCAACAGCGTCACCTCCGTCGAAGGCTACACGTTCTCGGGATGCACGGGCCTGACCAACATGGTCATCCCCACCGGCGTCACCTCCATTGGAAGCTCCGCGTTTGGCGACTGCACGGGCCTGGCCAGCGTGGTCATTCCTAACAGCGTCAGCTCCATCGGATGGAGGGCGTTCTCCGGATGCACGGGCCTGACGAGTATTGAGGTGGCGGCGGGCAATCGTGTTTACCGCAGTGAAGACGGCGTGCTGTTCCACCGCAGCCCGACCACGCTGATCCGGTATCCGGGTGGCAAAATGGGGAGCTATGCCATTCCAGCCGGCGTCACCTCCATCGGACAGGAGGCGTTTTCCGCATGCATAGGCCTGACCAGCGTAGTCATTCCCACCAGCGTCACCTCCATCGGGCAGGAGGCGTTCCGGGAGTGCATGGGCCTGACCAGCGTGGTGATTTCCGAGGGCGTCATCTCCATCGGATACAGCGCGTTTTCCGCATGCACGGGCCTGACCAGCGTGGTCATTCCCACCAGCGTCACCTCCATCGAAGGCGGCGCGTTCTTCGGGTGCATGGGCCTGACCAACGTGGTGATTTCCGAGGGCGTCACCTCCATTGGTGAATACGCGTTCCGTGGATGCACGGGCCTGACCAACGTGGTCATTCCCGGCAGTGTCACCTCCATCGGAAACTTCGCGTTCTCCGAATGCACGGGCCTGACGAGTATTGAGGTGGTGGCGGGCCATGCCGTTTACCGCAGTGAGGATGGCGTGCTGTTCGACCGCAGCCAGACCACGCTGATCCAGTTTCCGGGCGGCAAAAGAGGGAGCTATGTCATTCCCAACAGTGTCACTTCCATCGAAAGCGCGGCGTTCTTCGGGTGCACGGGCCTGACGAATATTGAGGTCGCCGCAGGCCATGCCGTTTACCGCAGTGAGGACGGCGTGCTGTTCGACCGCGGCCAGACCACGCTGATCCAGTTTCCGGGCGGCAAAAGGGGGAGCTATGTCATTCCCAACAGTGTCACTTCCATCGGAGACCGCGCGTTCTCCGGATGCACGGGCCTGATTAACGTAGTCATTCCCACCAGCGTCATCTCCATCGAAAACGGGACGTTCTCCGGATGCACAGGCCTGACCAGCGCCACTTTTGAAGGCAACGCTCCACGCAGACCCGAATCCACCCGCGGCGGCATCTTCTCAAAAGTCGCTCCCGGTTTCACCGTGTATTACTACGCCGGCCGCACGGGCTTCACTTCGCCGACGTGGCGGGGTTACCCGGCAGTGATGTTGCCCGCGCCGCCGGACGGCGGGGGCGAGCTGCGGGTGGATTCTTTCACGCTCCAGAACGGCCAGGCGGTCCTCGTCGTGACGGGATGGCCCCGCTGGACTTACGAGTTACAGCGCTCCGCGGATCTGGAGGCCGCCTCCTGGCCGGTCGTCCTTACCCTCGGCCCGTTGGCGGCCGCGGGGCCGCTGGAATTGACCGATCCCACCGCGCCCGCTCCCCAAGCCTTCTATCGCGTCCGCGCAGACGCGCCGTAGCAGTAATCCGTGATCAGAAAAGAACAAAGTGACAGGTCCTCTGTCAGGACCCATTTCACGTTAACGATAGTCGTTCTTGGAGATCCGGCCCGGACAGATGACCTGGCACTTTGTACCTTTCCCTGGCCAAGCCTTTGATCTCACGCTGCCTCCCCGCAATAAGTCTTGGTCGAACGAAGCCTTTATCTCCAGGAAGCCGAGGGTTGGCAGATGGGCGATCTGTTGTCCAAGGCCCCGAATGCCCAGATCCTCCTCCGGCAGATGCCAACGGCGCGAAGCGAGTGAGCTTTGCCGGCGACGAAGCTACGGGTAGGTGGCGAGGAATTGCTCCGGCGTCAGCACTGGAATCGAGATGCCTGAAAAATCGCCGCCGTTGCGTGTGTCAATCGCGTCGGCCAAGCCCCCCCTTGGCGCAGACGACTTGCAGGGCATCCTCGAAGTCCGCGAGGCCGGCAGTGCGCCAAGCGGTTGCTGCACCATGTCCGACATGGGGCGCATGCAGGATGGCGAGGAGATCATCGAGCATGGCTCCTGTTTTGGCAGAACTGTGCTGGCGTCCGTAGTAGTAAGCGAGGATCGGCAGCGTGTGCCAGGCGACCAAACCGGTGTGAATGCCCTGATCGCAGCGGTCAAGCAGTTCATCGCTAGCGGCTTTGCCAGCGCGGGGCAGACCCGTCTTTTCCAGCTTTGCTTCCTGAGCGTTGCTGTGCATGAGGCATGGGAAGGAGAACAGTCCACGAGGGTCCGGACGGGACGCCCAAACCCACACGCGGGACGCGTGTTCTCCCCATCCAAAAACTGAGAGATGCCCTGTCCAGCCGAGACAACCAGATCTGCATGTAGGTGGTCCTCCCGAGTCCCGTCGTGGTTCATCACCTGGCTTTTGGGATTGAACCCAAGGTCTGTTTCGGTTGTTTCAGGGTAGATGACGGAAGCATCCAAAAACCCCTATAACCCCCAAGCCGAAGTCTCTCGCCCAGTTCCCTCCTATCGATTGGTCTCGAATCCGTCTTGCCTTCGTTCCTGCGCGGCTGCGCCAAGAACTTCGCCTTCAATTGGATCGAGCGTGAAACCGCTCTTAAGCGCGGAGGAAAGGCCAGGCCCATTTCGCTGAGCGGCATGGAGGAGCCCCGTCGCCGCCCATGAACGGGCAGGCCGCTGACCTGCTGTTTGACCGGGAATGGACGGCAGTGGTCGGCCCGCGACGTGGCGGAGACATTCCCTGGCATTGAAAGCACGCCCGGCGTGTGCGGCGGCGAACCCTGCATCGTCCGCACCCGCATCCCGGTGTGGCTCCTCGTACAGGCCCGACGACTGGGTACCGGCGAGTCCGAACTCCTGCGAGCCTATCCGACACTGCGGGCGGAGGATCTGGCGAATGCCTGGGTCTATGCCCGTGGCCACGCAGAAGAGATGGATCGCCAGATCGCGAACAACGAGTCGTCGTGATGATGGCACGACTCTATTCGCTCAGCGAGACACTGAGCGAGTTGGGAAGTTTGGAGGAAAATTGGTCCGCGTGAACCGACCGGCTTGAACGTCGGTGCCGGTCCCAATTGTCCATCAATTGGGTGTGAGCTTGTGTGGGGGCCCAATCAATCGAGGGCAAACGGGAATGGTGTAAGGAACGCAGCGACGCGCCCGACCCATGCCCGGACCATGGACCATTACGACGTCATCATCATCGGCACTGGTGCGGGCGGAGGCACGGTGCTGCACGAACTCGCGGCGACCGGGAAACGAATATTGGTGCTGGAGCGCGGGCCTTTCCTGCCGCGGGAGAAGGAGAATTGGGACACCAAGGTCGCCTTCAATACCACGCGCTACTTTGGCCCGGAAGTCTGGCAGGACCGCGATGGCAACGATCTGCGGGCGGGGATGTGTTACCATGTCGGCGGCAATACCAAGCTCTACGGCGCGGCGCTCTTCCGACTGCGTGAGCGCGACTTCGAGGCGGTGCAGCATGTGGACGGCGTCTCGCCCGAGTGGCCGCTGAAGTATCGCGACTGGGAGCCGTGGTACACCCGAGCTGAGCAACTTTATCACGTCCACGGCGAGGCGGGACTGGACCCCACCGAGCCCTGGCGCAGCGGACCGTACCCATGGCCGGCGGTCCGCCATGAGCCGCGCATCGCGGAAATCACCGACGCCCTGCAAGCGCAGGGATTGAAGCCGAGCTACACGCCTCTCGGAGTGCGCCTGAACGAGAAGCAACGCCACCTCAGCCCGTGCATCCGCTGTTCGACCTGTGACGGCTATCCGTGCCTGGTCCACGCGAAGTCGGACGCCGAGGTCAGCGCCGTGCGCCCGGTGATGGGCGAGCCGAACGTCACGCTGCTCGTTGAGACGAAAGCTGAGCGACTGCTCACCGATGCCAGCGGACGCGAGGTCACCGGCGTGGAGGTGCTCCTCGACGGCGAGCCGGTTGTCTTCACTGCGGACGTTTTCGTGGTCAGTTGCGGCTCCGTCAATTCGGCGGCGTTGCTGCTGCGGTCGGCGAACGACCAGCATCCGAACGGGCTGGCGAATTCTTCCGGCCTCCTGGGGCGGAACCTGATGAAGCATGTCCTGGGCAGCGTCATCGGCGTGAGTTCGTTCAAGACCAACCCAACGAAGTTCCAGAAATCGCTCAGCATCTTCGACTACTATTGGGGCGAGTCGGGCTTCGAGTTCCCGATGGGCCAGATTCAGACGCTCGGCAAGGTGAGCAAGGCCGAGTTGGAAGGCAGCGAGGCGATGTATGCGCCTCTGGACATCGAGTTTGTCTCGAAGCACTCGGTGGACTGGTGGCTCACGAGCGAGGACCTGCCGCGGGCGAATAACCAGGTCCGCTTGGGCCAGGATGGCCGCATCGTTATTGACTATACCGAGACCAACGCGGCCGAGTTCGATCGCCTGATGGGGCGCTGGAAGGACGTCCTCAAGAGCATCGGCTGCGGCTGCCACATCCTGCCCAACGGAAAGTATTTCAATGCCGGCAGCGTCACCACCTTCACCAGCAAGCTCGGCACGAGCGGCCTCGGCCACCAGGTGGGCACGGCGAAGTTCGGCGAAGATCCGGCGACGAGCGTGCTCGACCTGAACTGCCAGGCGCACGACCTCGACAACCTCTACGTCGTGGACGGCAGCTTTTTCGTCTCCAGCGCGGCGGTGAATCCGACGCTCACCATCATCGCCAACGCGCTGCGTGTCGGCGCGCATCTGCGCGGGCGGCTTGGAGCGCGGGCTGCCTCGCCCGCACGGATCCCATCCCGCGGATCAACCTTGAAACCCGAACCCGCAATCGCATGAAGGCGACACGACATTCTGTTCGCCCGTTCGTCACGTTCATCGGCCTGTTCCTGGTCAACGCGGTCGCACTGACGGACGCCCGCGAAGTCGGCCCCCTCGCGCTTTCGGTCGCCGACCTCGAACGTGAACTCGCGTTCTACACGAACACGCTTGCCTTCCGTCTCATCGGCGAAGAACACGCCAGCGGCGTCGAGGTGGAAAAGCTCACCGGTCTGCCCGGAGCGCACACGCGCACGGCGGAGCTACAGCTCGGCGACCCAGATGGTCACTTGTTGGAGATTCACCCATGAAGACCTCCCTTGCCTTCCTGTTGATCATCGTCGGTGGGTTGCTGGTGGCGGCTCCGATGCTCTCATCGCAATGGCAGCTTCGCCGGATCGCGAGGTATTTCGAGGAGCATGGCGAAGGTTCCACCTTGCCCCAGGAGCTGCGCTCACGCCCCTTTGATCGCTACGAGTGGGCCTGCCTTGCCAGTGGAGCGATGGCCATCCTGGGTGGCGCCTTCGCGGGCCGGGCGAAGCGATGCAGTTGATTTTTCTGGGGAGCGCACGCGCCTCGCGTGCTAGCCGGGGCGCCTTCGCCCCGGCAAGTGCGCGTACCTGCTTCCTGAATAGTGGGAACTCCACACGCTCCATGCGAACAGCGAGGGCGCTGTCCGCAGCACGCGAGGCGCGTGCGCTCCCCAGTCCAACTGCATGAAAACGGTCTTATGAGACGGCACTGGCCAGAATACCTCACGGAAGCCGCCGGCCTTGGCGTGTTCATGATCTCGGCCTGCACGTTCGGCGCGCTGCTGTTTCACCCGGTGTCACCGGCGGTGGGCGCCATTCCCGACGGCTTGGCGCGCAACGCGCTCATGGGGCTCGCGATGGCGCTAACGGCGGTCGTTCTGATTTACAGTCGCTGGGGCCAGCAATCGGGCGCCCACTTCAACCCGGCCGTCACCCTGACCTTCTATCGGCTGGGGAAAATCGCTCCGCGCGACGCCCTGGCGTATATCGCCGCACAGTTCCTGGGAGGCGCTTTGGGCATGGGGCTGGCGACGTTGACGCTGGCTCGCTGGATCAGCCATCCCGAGGTGAACTTCGTGGTCACGCTTCCCGGGAAATGGGGTGCCGGGGTCGCGTGGCTGGCGGAGTTTGTCATCGCGTTCTTGCTGATGACGGTGGTGCTCACCGTCTCGAACACGCCCCGCCTCGCCCGCTTCACGGGGCTGTGTGCGGCGGCATGCGTGTTTCTATTTATCACCTTTGAAGCGCCTCTGTCTGGTATGAGCCTGAATCCAGCGCGGACCTTCGCCAGCGCATTGGCTGCGTACACCTGGACGGCACTGTGGGTCTATTTCACCGCTCCACTGGCCGGTATGCTCGCCGCCGCGTCCGCGTTCCAGTGCTTCAGGGGGCCAAACTCCATCGCCTGCGCGAAGCTTCACCATCAGAACACGCGTCGCTGCATCTTCTGCGAATTTCAGGCCGCGAAAGGCGCCAAAGACACCGTAAGGATTTCCGACGCCATCCGACCCAGCCACGTATGACACGACGCCTCCTTCTCCTTTCGCTGTTCGGTCTTCTCACCGCCGCAGCCGCGCCGGCCGCCGACAAGTCGTTGCTCAATCTCAACAAGGAAGGCGTGGCCATCGAGGGCTATGACCCCGTCGCCTTCTTCGTGGTGAAGGCCCCCTTGAAGGGGAAGGCGGAGTTCACAAGCGAGTTCCACGGCGCAAAGTATCGGTTCCATTCCGCCAAAAATAAGGCCGTCTTCGACGCCGACCCGGCGAAATACGAGCCCCAGTTCGGAGGCTACTGCGCGTTCGGTGTCTCGAAAGGCAAGCTCGTGGAGATCGACGTGAACGCGTTTCAAATCGTGGAGGGCCGGTTGCTGCTTCAATACAGCCCAGGCGTGCGCGAGGACTTCAATAAGGACCCGGCCGGCAACCTGAAGAAGGCCGACCTCAACTGGCCGAAGCTCGTCGAGAAGAAGGGGAAATAGGGGAACATCGAGGAACCCTTTACGCCCATGGTTGAATTCGTCCGAACGTCACTGCTCGCGTTGGCCGCCTACGGCGTGCTGGGCTTGTTCTTCGCCTTCGTGTTCCACCTGCGGGGCCTGCACACGCTCGACACCGGTTCGCGCGGTACAGGACTCGGATTTCGATTGCTCATCACGCCGGGGATCGTGGCGCTCTGGCCGCTGCTCGCATGGCGCTGGCGGGCTGCGCGGCGGGGCGGTTCGTTTCTCGGCGGAACGGACTCACCGGTCTCAGCACGCCAGCTTCGGGCCACGCACGCGCTGGCATGGAAGGCCCTTGCGCTAACGGCGCCCGTGATGGTTGCGGCCGCTTTGTGGTGGCGACCGAAGGAAGCTCCCAGTTCGAGGATTCCAACTTCTTCCCATGCTCCATCCGCCGCCGGCAGCGCGAACCATCTCAAGCGAGGGAATGCCTCGGCATTTGGAGTTTGGAGCCCGGGGCTTCCCTGACGTGGCCATGTCTGCCTCCTACCGAGCCATTGACTGGAACCGCCAGAAGTGTCTCTACGACCTCACGCTGGGTGGACTGCTCACGCTCGGACTCGGAACGTTTATCGGCGTATCGCTCCTGGTGTCGCCCAACACCACGGTCGAGACACTCCTCATTCGCGGCAGTTCGGTCTCGGCCCTGCTGTTGTTGCACGTCATCCTCTGCATCGGTCCCCTGGCACGATTGGATACGCGTTTCCTGCCGCTGCTCTACAACCGCCGCCATCTCGGCGTGACCCTGTTCCTGCTCGCGCTCGTGCATGGCGCGTTCGCGGTGGTGCAGTTCCACGCGCTCGGGAACGAGAATCCACTGGTGAGTGTCTTCACCGCGTATGAGCGCGATTACCGGGTGCTCGCAGACGGTCGGGTCAACCTCGCACATTTCCCCTTCGAGCCGTTCGGTGCGGCGGCCCTGATCATCCTCTTCCTGATGGCGGCGACGAGCCATGACTTCTGGCTGCGCAACCTTGGAGCCTCATTCTGGAAGGCCATGCACCTCGGCGTCTATCTGGCCTACGGGTTGGTGCTGGTCCATGTCGCGCTCGGTGTCCTGCAGTCCGAACGCGGCGCCGTTTACCCGGGATTGCTTGCCGTCGGCTTCGCCGTCGTGGCCGGACTGCATCTTGCGGCGGCCCGGAAAGAAGCCCGGCTCGATCGCGGGGGCAACCCGGCGGAGCTGGACGGTTTTATGGAGGCCTGCGCGGTTCATGAAATCGCCGAGGGCCGCGGAAAAGTGGTTTTTGCCGGCGATCAACGCGTCGCGTTGTTCCGGCATCGGGACCGGATCTTTGCCACGTCCAATCTGTGCCGGCATCAGGGGGGGCCAATCGGTGAGGGACGCATCGTGGACGGTTGCATCACCTGTCCATGGCACGGCTGGAACTACCAGCCAGAAGACGGCTGCAGCCCGCCGCCGTTCAAGGAAATGCTCGCGACCTACGACACGTGCATCCGGGACGGCCGCGTGTGGGTCAAAACGATGGCGAATCCGCTGGAAACGCGCTGTGACGGCAGCGTCGTCACGGCCACCTGATATGAACGACGACTTCTACATCGGTTATCTTGATGAAAGCCCGTCCGCTCTTGCTCGGCACACCCGGGGGCTGGTCCTGGCGCTCTCGGCGGTGGTGGCTGGACTGACCGCCGTGGTCGCCGCGCGGCAGACGCCCGCCGAACCGGGCACATTCGAGTTTGGCGTGAAGCGCGCCTTCGAAGGCGTGCTGCACGAAAGCCCGCTGCCGATTCTGCGCTCGGTCTCTCCGAGCGGCGCGGTGACCAACTACCTGCTCGTCGGCGCGGGTAAACATGGACTGCCGGCGTTCGCGCGCGGCCACGACGGACAGCGCGTGCGTTTCCATGGATCGCTCATCCAGAAGGACACGGGTGTGATGGTGGAACTGAACGATGCTCACTCCTTCACCGTGCTGGGCCCGACAACAGCCGTGGAAAGCCGGCCGCCTCAAGAAGCCATCGGCGACGTCGGGCTCACCGGAGAACTGGTGGACACCAAATGCTACTTCGGCGTGATGCGGCCGGCGACGGGCAAGGTCCATCGAGCCTGCGCCGCACGATGCCTCAGCGGCGGCGTGCCGCCCGGTCTGTTGCTGCGCGACGGGGAGGGCGGCGCCGTGGTGGTGCTCTTGTCCGGCCCGAACGGCCAGCCGCTCCAATTCGAAATTGAGTGGGCGGCAAGACTCGTCCGGGCGGAGGGAAAGCTGACCTGGCGCGAGGGCATCCCCTGGCTCGAGGTCGTTAGACTTTCGCTCGCTGAGGCCGGACGCCAATGAACACGCGTTGCGACCCCTTCATGAATCTCCCTCTCGCTCTTCGTGAGTCTCATGCGGAGGGAGGCCGCTTGGCCGTCCTGCGCCTCACCCTTCGCAGAAGCCTGGCGGCGCTGATTGGCGATGCCCGGCAAGTCTCGCTCAATCGGCGCCTGTTCAATTCCGTGAGTCTGCTCAATGCGATCACGAATATCGGTGGGATTCCCAGTCTCTTGCTCCTTAAGAATCCGGGCCGGCTGGTGGCCCTCAATCTCGGGACGGGGCTGATCTTCCTGGGCTTTTACTTTTCTTCCCGGTTCGGCGGGCGCTACCGGCCGTTGTATTGGCCCTTCGTGCTGACGATCCTGGTTTTCCTTTCCGTCAATATGTTGTTCAACGCTGGCTCCTCGGGCGGGGCGGTCTGGTACCTGATCCCGGCGCTGGTAATCGCGACCGCGCTGGCGCCGCGAGCCGGGGACGCCCTCGTCTCGGCCATGCTGTTCAGCGCTGCCGCCATGGCGATTCTCGTCATCGAACGGCGCTGGCCCAGCTTGATCGAACCCTACGCCTCGGAGAAGGACCGGCTCACGGATCTCGCCGGCAACCTGGTCTTCGCCCTCCTGTTCACGGGCGGCCTTGTCCTCTTGCTGGCCCGGACGCTCAACGCGGAACGCCATCGGTCCGACGCCTTGCTTCTGAACGTGCTGCCTCGGGAGATTGCGGACGAACTCAAACGAAACGCCCGCGTCGTGCCCTGCCACTACGACTCGGCAACCGTTCTCTTCTCCGATTTCGTCGGCTTCACTCAGGTCTCCGAATTGCTGACACCCTCGGAACTCATTGATCAACTGGATCAGGTCTTCCAAGAATTTGACGCCATCTCCCAGGCCCGCGGCCTCGAGAAGATCAAGACCATTGGCGACGCGTATCTGGCGGTGGGCGGAATCCCGCGATCCAATGCCACTCATGCCATTGATGGCGCGCTCGCCGCACTCGAAATGCTTCACGCTACGGAACGAATCCGCGTCGCCCGGGAGAAGGCAGGTCTGCCGGCTTGGAATGTCCGGCTCGGACTCAACACGGGACCGCTGGTCGCCGGCGTGGTGGGAACAGAGAAATTCGCCTACGACGTCTGGGGGGACACCGTCAACACCGCCAGCCGCATTGAATCCTCAGGCGTTCCGGGACAGATCAACCTGTCTGCTGCCACCTTCGAGCAAGTGCAGGCGTTCTTCGACTGCGAACCGCGAGGCCGCATCACAACGAAGGGAAAAGGAGACCTCGACATGTACCTCTTGAAGTCCATCCGCCCTGAATTGTCCGAGAACGGCGTCACTCCCAATCACCGTTTTCGCGAACGGTATCATGCGCTTGAAAGGCAATCTGTTGAGGATCCGGCCATGGCCCTGGTTCCGTGTGATTGAGTTTGTGTCCACCCTCTCTGTCCGCATCCTCCCGGGACCGGTCCCTTCGGGGCGGGCCGGCGAATGAACGCACAGGCTCCAAATCCCAACGACGATCCCTTCGCCGGAAGCCGCTTGCTTCGCGTCATCGCCGAGGGCACCGCGGCGGCCACCGGTGACGAGTTTTTCCGTTCTCTGGCCAGACATGCGGCCCAGGCGTTGCGGGCTCGTTATGCGTTCGTCGCCCGGAGCCTGAGCGATTTAGAATCGAAATCGCTCGCCTATTGGGAGGGTTCGAACTTTGGCGCGGGCTTCAGTTACCGATTTCCAGGCACGCCTTGCCAAAACGTGGCCGCCGGGCACGTCTGCGCGACCCGGACCGGGTTACGCGAGCTTTTTCCCGAAGACCGCTGGCTGACGGACATCGGAGCCGACAGCTACGTCGGAGTGCCCATGAAGAATGCCGCCGGGCGCACTCTCGGGCATATTGCCGTCCTGCACACCGAGCCCATGCAGGCGTCCGAGGAAGAGATCGCCGTGCTGCAGATCTTCGCCGCCCGCGCGTGCGCCGAGTTGGAACGCCTCCAGACCGATGAAGAGTTGCATCGGCGGTCGCTGGAACAGGAGGCCGTGCTGGCCGTCAACCGCGCCGTGGGTCGGCACCTGGACCGCGAGGAACTCTTTGGCGCGCTGGCCGCCTGCCTGCAGGACGTCCTCGGCCACGACCGTTTTGGAATTGAACTGCCGTTGGAGGGAAACCGTCTGGAAGGCCACCTTCTGTCGTCGGGGGGCTCCGGCCCTCCCGTGACTCGCCTAAAAGTGTTGCCGGCGACCGGCACCGCCTGCCACTGGGTCTTGCAACACCGCCAATGGCTCGTCGCCTCCACCCGGGATGAACTGGCGGGGCGTTTCCCGGCGACCTTTTCGGTGATGGCCGCCGAGGGCATGGAATCGCTGGCCGCCTTGCCGCTCGTCAGCGGTGACCATGCCCGGGGAGTACTCTTTTTCATGGCCGCGGCACGCGGGGCTTACGACCGGGTGAGGCGCGGTTTTATCGGACAGGTGGCGGGGGCTGTGGCGGCGGCGCTGGACAATTGCCTGGCCCACGAAGAACTGCGGCGGCAGTCCAAGCTGGCCCTCGCGGAAAGTGAAGAGCGTTTCCGGGACTTGTTCGACGAGGCGCCCATCGCCTACGTCAACGAGGGTCTCGACTCCCGATTCATCAGGGCAAACCGCGCCGCCCTTCGGATCCTTGGGCTTCGCCCCGAAGAGGTGCCCGGAACCTACGGCAAGTCCTTCGTTCCGGAGACACCCGACGCCCAGCGTCGCCTGCGCCAAGCGCTGGATTCCATCGGCCGGGGGGCCGACACCAGCGGCGTCGTGCTGGAGCTGCGTCGCCGGGACAACGGGAAGCCGATCTGGATCCAGTGGTGGTCGCGCCCCTCCCCGGACGGCCAGTATACGCGCACCATGTTTATTGACATCACTGAGCGGGTGCTGATCGAGCAGGAGAGGATTCGCCTCGAAGCGCAGAACACCTATTTGCAGGAGGAGATCCTTGCCGAGCACAACTTCACCGAAATCGTCGGTCAAAGTTCAGCGCTTCGCCAGGTCCTCGAGCAGGTGGATCAGGTCGCGCCCACCAACGCCACCGTGCTGATTCTCGGCGAAACCGGCACCGGCAAGGAATTGATCGCGCGGGCCATTCACGACCGCAGTCCCCGGCGTGACCGCCCACTGGTGAAGGTGAACTGTGGAGCCATCAGCGCCGGCCTGGTGGAGAGCGAACTCTTCGGCCATGTCAAGGGCGCCTTCACCGGGGCGCTGGCTGCCCGGGACGGCCGGTTCAAGCTGGCGGACGGCGGCACCCTCTTTCTCGACGAGGTGGGCGAACTGCCCATGGACACCCAGGTGAAGTTATTGCGCGTCCTTCAGGAACAGGAGTTCGAACCGATTGGTGGCAATCGAACCCTCCGGGTGGACGTGCGTTTGATTGCGGCGACGAACCGCGACTTGGGCGAAGCGAGCCTGGAAGGCAAGTTCCGCCGGGATCTCTACTACCGGCTCAATGTGTTTCCGGTCACGCTGCCTCCGTTGCGTGATCGAGGCCCGGACATTCCTCTGCTCGCCATGTTCTTTCTGCAGAAGTTCGCCAAACAGTTCAACCGACCCGTCCGCCAGATCAGCGAGTCCGGCCTGCGCGCGCTGTCCGCCTACTCGTGGCCGGGCAATATCCGCGAACTCCAGAATATCATTGAACGCGCGGTGGTGCTGAGCCGTGGTCCGGTGCTGGATCTGCCGGCGCACTTCGGAACACCCCCGGCGAAACCGTTGTCCTCCGCCGCGGCCGCGGCAGTCAACGAGACGCCACTCCACCCCTCTCGCAAAGACGAGGTTTCTCCTGAATCGGTCGCCGACCCCATCGCGGACAACACATTGATCCATGTCGAACGGCGGCACATTGAACGAATTCTTCAAGCCACGCATTGGCGGATCGAAGGTCCTGGAGGCGCGGCGGAAAGACTCAATCTTCGGCCGAGCTCGCTGCGGAGCCGGATGCAGAAGCTGGGGCTGAAGCGGAGTGGGCCGCCGGCCCCGCGCTGATCGGAGACTGCGTGCCGTCGCACAACTGCGCGGCAAGGAACGGCGTGGCGCCGACAAAGGCCACCCCCGCCTCCCGCAGGCGGTTCAGCAGGCTGACGCCGGATGGATCGGCAAAGGTCACCTCGCTCAAGTCGAGCCGCGACGGGGCAGACCAGGTCGCTTTGGTAAATGCCGATGCCAATTCATCCACCCAAAGACCGCTCACGCTCCCGCTGAGCCGGAGTTCAACGGCGCCTTCAGACCCTTCGTGGCGAGTGATTCGAAGCATGGTCACGCTTGGATGGTGGCGGCCTCGACCACGGAACCGCTCCAAGCCGCTTTCAGGGCGCGGCGGAGATGTTTACGCGCACGATGGAGCATGACCCATAGATTCTCCGGGCTGATCTTCATCCGGTCGCAGACGTCCTCGGAGGGCAAATCCTGCAACGCATGAAGCTCGAATACCTGGGCGATGCGCGGTGGGAGTGTGCCCATCGCCTGCACCACAGCCTCGCGGAATTCCGCCAACTCGAGGCGCCGGGACGGCGAGGCGCAGTCGTCGGCGACCTCGTGAAGCCAGAGGAGCGTGTCTTCCGAAAGATCGTCCCGTTCCCCGTCACCCACCGGGGTCAAGGACACGGTGACGCCATGTCGTTGGCGACGGAGGTGATCCAGAATCTTGTGGCGCAAGATTCCCGTAAGCCAGGTCCGTTCGGAAGATCGCCCGGCAAAGCGATCCTGGGTGTGCAAGGCAGCAAGCAAGGTGTCCTGCACCAAGTCTTCCGCGACAGGGACGTCGCGGACCTGACCCACCGCGTAGTTGAACAGGTAATCCGCATGCCGCTCGACCCAGGATTCGGGCTCGAGCAACGGTGGCGTGGCAAGGGGCAGAGGCGATAACGGGAGTGTGTTCATGGCGCCAACCAGGAAATCATCTGGCGTGCCACGAAACGGAGAGCCGCTCTCGATACGCATCCAAGCCCTGGAACCAGGGGCTAGAATTGATGAAATGGGATGAGCAGCGGTGACGGCTCCACGCCTCGCCCACGGCCGGCCGCGGCCTGGTCCACGGTCGGCCGTGGGGGACAGCAAAGTTCAAATGATCTGCGGAAGGCAGGAATGACCACGCTCTTCGAAGGCGGATGTCGAGCAATCTCCACCCTTGTCCAGCCACCAAGTCGCCCTACCTGTGCGGGGCCGCCTCTGCGAGCGGCGACATGCATTCGCAGCACGTCAAGATGCCAGAAAAGTGCCAGCAAGGCGGTCTTGGTTGAGTAGCGGAAGGCTAATAGAGGGTGTTCCGAAAGCCAATAGGTCGAAGCGAGGATTTGCCTGGAAAGTTGAACTTTTTCACCAATGGTCAATTTTCTGACGCTAAGCCCAGCGCCAGTTGCTACGGCTGTAATCCCGCCAACAGCGAGGTGTCCGGTGGGGTGTCCAGCCACGCCATCGTGCGCAAGAGTACCGCGCTGTCCGCCCACAAACTCATCAGCCAAGTCAGCCGCCGATGTCGGGCCACCTCCTCCCCCTGGGCAAAGAGGTTCACCTCACGGTACCCCGCCTTCACCACGACCGGATGGTGAGCCCACCGCACCGGCACCGAGTAGTCGTTGTCGTCAAAGCGCACCAGCGAGAGGGAACTCGCCGCAGTCGATACCTGTCGGCACGCCGAAAAGGCCGTGGCCGGCAGCGCCAGGAACGCTGCCCGATCCTCCGCCAGGAGGGCGGCCTTGGTTCCCGGCTTTCCCCGGAGCCTTCGCTCCCGGTCCTCCGTACATTGCTGGAGCAATCGGGCATTCAGTGCCTCCAGGTCGGTGACTTGGGGGACCGGGACGAAGAAGTTCAGTCGGGTGAACTTCACCGCCCCTTCCAACACCCCCTTCTCGTTGCCCCGCGCGGGGCGGCAGAAGTGGTGGGTGAACAAGTAATGGCTCTGCAACTGCAGGAACCCCCGTGTCAGGCACCGCTCCCGCCCGAGGATCTTCGACACCGCGATCGACGGGTTGTCATAGGTGATCCTGCGGGGAACACCCCCAAAGAACTCCAGCCCCCGCACATGCCCTTCCCAGAAGCTCTCCGTACACTCTCGCTCGAACACCATCACGAAGAGCGCTCCGCTGTACGGCAGGCTCATCACGAAGAACGCCACCTTGCCCAGCTTCCCGTTGAGGTTCACCAGGGCATGAGCGAAATCCACCTGCGCTTCTCCAGGGGGATGGCTCAGCGGGACGAATACCTCCTGCTTCCGGCAGCTCAACTCCCGCACCACCTCCTTCACCCCCGTGTACCCTCCGGTATATCCCCACTCCTTCAGCCGGTTCCAAATCCGCTTGGCCGTGTGCCGTTATTTGCGCGGCACCTGCGCGTCCTGCTTCAGAATCTCCTCAATCCGCTCCAGATAGGCTCCCAGCTTCGGCCGCCCTCGGGCCTTCTCCTGCCGGTACCCAAGCGGTTCGCTGTACTTCAGGATCTTCGCCACCGTTCTCCAGTGCATCCCCGTCTCCCGCTGTACCTGACGGCGACTCACCCCTTCTACCAGCACTCGTCGGCGTATCTCACTCAATTGCTCCATATCCGCGTACACCCTTTCACGTTGTTCAGGAGTGCCGCCTTTTTCGACCGCCACGTCACTCCCGTGACCCCCGCCGCACTTTTCGAGCGCCCTCTACACCTCGGACAACAGCTTTGGTAACAATTATACGACCGGTTGCCAACCGACCATCCCCTGGCGTCATGTGCGAAGCCACTCGCAGGGCGATCATCCGCGGCGTTAGGTAACGCGCCTCAATCCGAGCAAGACGAGTTCGACGATTCGGCCCTGGTCCACCGTTTCAAAAAGCTCATTCTGCTCTGATGGCTCAAGCAGCGGATTGAGCCCCGCCATTCCTTTGCTGCGGAGGCGCGAGACGATGTCCGCGTATCCCGGCCACGGGAGACCGCGCTGGCCGTAGAGAGCCTTCATCCTGGCAGCAAATGGCGCACGTTGTTGATATTCCCAAGTGGCTTCCTCGCGATCATTTCCACGGAGCAAATCGATCACGAGTCGCGCGACGCCGCCGAAAGCGCCGATGAGAAACACTGGCTGCCCCGCTTGCACGGAAAGCTCGATTTCCTCCAACACGCCGGGAATGCGGCTGGCATGCCATTGCTCCTTGCGCGTGCCGTCTTCCGATACCTTGACGGTGGGGCTGTAAGTGCCGCCGAGGACAATGCGCGCCACGATGCCGCTGCGCGCGCCGTCGGATTGAAATGACCGCATCTCGGTCATGCCCCGCGCCCACGCAAAACGGTGCAAGGGAGACCTATCGGCGGGGAAATACTTCGGCTCGGGCACAAAGTCGGGATGCAAGCTTTCGTCGATGTCCGCCGGTCGCGGAAGCTCGACCGTTTCTGAAACCTGGTCGGGGGCAGACCTCTCCTTGAGCGTCAGCCGCGGCAACGGCCGTCCGCGGTAATTGACGATGCGCTGGAACGGCTTTGCGCCCTCAATGCTGTTGTGTGTGCGCACGAGTTCGAAGAGTTTCTGCGTGTAGCCGTCTGCGCCGAGGTGCCCGCCGTAGGCGAGTGTTTGCGCCCTTGAGGAGCAGGTAGCGCGACAGATCGAGCATGCAGCTTTCCAGGTGTAAGGCGTCCAGGCCGCATTCCGCGGTGTCAGTGCTCTCGGACATCGAGAGGGCCACCGACCGTCCAGCCAGCGAGTGCTCGACGGCGAGGCGCTGGAAGGGCGTCGTGATCTTCACGCCAGCCTTGGCGAGACGCTTCGCCTCCCCAACACCGACGGGTGGATCGGGGTAGAGTACCTCAATCTTCGGATCGATCCCGACGAGCATCGCTAGTTCGGGCGGTCGCGCAAAAACGTAGTCGTTCGGCTGGCGGCATTGTTCGAGCAGCGCGTTGGCGTGTAAGTGCCGCAGCGTTTCTTTGAGCAGCAAGTCGATGCCCTTCTGCGGGTCTCCATCCCAACGAATCCGCGGCACGTTGCCGAGATAGGGAAAGCTGCGCACTTCATGGCTGGTCAGCGCGTCGATTACCGCCACCGGTCGCTGGTGTTCCTTGGCGAGCAGGATTTCTTCGCGGCACCATTCGCGCGTGGCGTAAGTATCCGTGAGCACGACCAGCAGCGAGGATCGCTTCACACCCCGCTCAATAGCTTCGGCAAACTTCGACCCCGTCGCGATATCCCCCGAGTCCACCCAGGCCTCGATCGGCTGATCCTGCTTCAATGCTTTGATGAGGCGCTTGGTCACTTTGGGCTTCCGGTCGATGTCTGCCTTGGCGTGGCTCAGGAAGAGTGTACTCGGCGCCTCAAATTCACTCTGCTTCACAGCCTTCAAGTTCGACAAGTAGCGGCAAAGCTCGACAACAATCCAACGCACGATGAAGGCGTCGCGAGCCTCGCCAGCGGGCTGCAAATATGCTTTGGCAAAGCTCAAATCCTTCAGCCGTGGATCAAGCGGCCACGTATGTTCGGAAAGCTGGATCGGGACAAAACGCGCGCGCGGCGCCGGCGCCTGCTCCCGCACGTCGGTGACGAAAGGCGCCACGCGGCGTCAATGTTCAAGCGATCGTCCGCCAGCACGACCAGGAAATTACGCTCCGCAAAATCCAGACGCAGCTCGGGTGGCGGAAGGTGGTCGTTTGTCGTCGGACAGAAGATCGTGGGGATGCGCAGCCCGGGCACGATGAGGTCGCCGTTGAGCTGTTGATGCACGTGGCGGGCCAGTTCGCGGGCCGTTGTGGATTCTGGATGAAAAAGGAGGTGAACGAGGAGAGGCTGCATGGCGAGGTTTTCCGTCGGTGCATTAGTTATTCTAAATCGCTTTCAAGATGAGACTAATGATGGCATGATGAGTGCATGTCAAGACACAGCCGTCCCATGGCAGGCATTTTACAAATGGAATAGGGGCGAAATCGTTGGGGATTTCGCGGCGTCGGTGACAAATGACTTTAAGGATTACACGGTTCGGCTCAGGGGGTGTTTCCGGTGGGG
>Ga0268299_1001145_pt1 | contig 54546 bp, 40 predicted proteins | sample NOBtaG_FD_193484 | JGI IMG/M metagenome (GOLD analysis project Ga0268299, IMG submission 193484) | Activated sludge microbial communities from bioreactor in Nijmegen, Gelderland, Netherland - NOB reactor | ecosystem: Engineered > Bioreactor > Aerobic > Activated sludge | place: Netherlands... | reverse complement strand
CGCAAATCCTTATTTTCATTTCCTGATTTCATTCAAACCCAAGACTGCCATTGAAAAAGGTTATTCCAGTTTTCCTTCTGGTTTTTGGCGCTGAAATACTGTTCGCTCAACCTTCTTTAATTGATAGTCTGCAACGTATTGTATCGCTGCAACATCATGATACAACCGAGTTAAATGCGTTACTTAATTTGTCGAACGAGTTTTTACGCAAAGATTTACAGAAAGCCAAAGTTTATGCGCACCAATCCGTTACCCTGGCGCAGGCCCTTAAAAAAAATCATCGGTTGGCGAATGGTTATGGATACTTAGTAGCCCTGAGCCAGAATTCAGGGGAGCCCGATAGTGCTCTATATTATCTCGGTCTATTAGAGAGTCTTGTGAAATCGAATCCATCCGTTTCCCGAATAAAACTAAGTTATAACCAGTCGGCAGGATTGTTTTATAAAAACCAGGGGCAATTCAGTAAGGCATTGCCCCACATGCTCGATAATCTAAAACTGCTGCCCCACGAAAACGAAAACAGAGCCGGCCAGCTTCTTAACTTAGGCAACACCTACAACAGCATGGGTGACTTCAAAAACGCCATGACCTATCATTTGCAAGCATTAACCTTATTTGAAAAGTTAAACTCAAAACGCGGACAATCATTTTGCTTACAAGCCCTTGGTAATGATTTTTTTGAACTTGAACAGTATGCTGCTGCAAAAAAATATTTATTGCAATCAGAAAAAATAAAAGTGGAGTTAGGAGACAAGCGAGGTGAACTTACTTCGTGGATAACGCTGGGCGCAGTGTACCAGCAAACCAATAAACCAGAAATTTCCATGCGCTATTTTAATAAAGCACTGGTACGGGCAAGAGAACTTAAATTAGTAACGGAGGAAGCACAAGTACTCTTCAATTTGGGCTCCCTACTGAAAACGACCAAAAAGACGGATGAAGCCAGTAAGATGTTTTTAGAAGCTCTTGTGCTGGCACGCCAATTAGGAGACAGCTCGTTCGTTTCCCGGATTAAAACATATCAGGTTTCAATGCGAACTGATGCGCAGAAAGAAAGAGAAGAAGAACAAACGTTGCTTGATAATATTGAAATCTCGTTGGAGAAAGGCGCACTGACCAATACTGCAGAAGGGCATTTTGAGTTAGCGAAATGGTACGAGTCGCAAAAGCAGTTTGAAAAAGCATACGAAAACCTGAAACAGGGGCAGCAACTCAACGATTCATTAAAAGGAAACGAAGTGATTTTGCATCTCCGTAAATTAGAAGAAGAGTATAAAAACGACAAAAAAGAAAAGGAGATTGCTTTACTCAAAAAAGATCAGGAATTACAAAAGCTTGATCTAGGACGACAGCAGGCTAATACAACCATTATCATTATTGCATTAATTTCTGTTATTGTCATCAGCATCGTACTGGTAAACCGCTACCGCGTTTTAAACCGCACACGAAGACTGGTAGAAATGGAGCGCATGCGCAACACCATCGCCCGTGACCTGCACGATGACATAGGTTCAACCCTGTCGAGTATCAACATTATTAGTCAAATGGCGCTGCAAGAGAAAAATGGAAATGGCGAACATTTCCAGCGCATAGCCCAACATTCCTCCACGATGATGGAAAGCATGTCGGACATAGTGTGGTCGATCAACCCAAACAATGATTCATTCGGGCAGGTTATCAGTAAAATGAAAGAGTTTACCGCTGAAATTCTGGATCCGCTCGATATTACTTATACGTTTTCAGGTGAGGAGCATCTTGATGCGTTCAAATTAGACGTGTCGAAGCGTAAAAACTTACTCCTGATTTTTAAAGAGGCCATTAACAATTCGGCCAAGTACAGCACCGCGAATTCCATCAATATCCGCTTCGAAAAAGAAAATGGTTCGCTCCACGTGAGCATTACCGATAACGGAAAAGGGTTCGAGGTGTCCAACGGATCAACGGGCAATGGTTTACGAAATATGAAAGAAAGAGCGAACACGATTCATGGAAAGCTGGAAGTTAAATCTTCGCCACAAACCGGCACAGAAGTTATATTAACCATGCCACTCACATGATCAGGGTATAGGAGCTATGAATCTCAACCGTCACCTTTGTGTATGAAGCCTTCAGTCCTCATTTATGAAGACAACGCCCTCCTCCGCGAAAGCTTAGGCAGCATGATCCGCACCAGCGACAAGCTTATACTTGCAGCAACTTTTGAAAATGTTCTGAATGTTGAAGCTGAAGTACAATCACTTAATCCTGATTTTATTTTAATGGACATTGATATGCCCGGCATGAGCGGCATTGAGGCAGTTCAAAAAATCAGAAAATTTAATTCTAGCGTATCCATCATCATGTTAACTGTTTTTGATGATAACACACACGTGTTTGAGGCGCTTCGGGCGGGCGCATCCGGGTATTTGTTAAAGAAACATATCTCCACCAAATTGTTTGATGCGCTTCAGGAAGTTCAGGATGGCGGTGCACCCATGTCGCCCAGCATTGCGCGTATGGTGCTGGCCTCCATGCAACAAAAAAACGTAGTTGAAAATCCTTACCAACTTACCGCGAAAGAAAAAATTGTTCTTACTACGCTCAGCAAAGGCAACAGTTATAAGCTGATCGCTTCCGAGTTAGATATTAGTATTGACACCGTGCGGACACACATCAAAAAAATCTACGAGAAGCTGCAGGTGCATTCTCAAACGGAGGCGGTGAGTAAGGCGATTAATGAGAAACTTGTTTAGGAGCCACCGACTTGTTTGTTTATAGATTATACTTTAAATTTAACCGACATATTTAAAGTATGGTTAATAGAATTATTGAATTTTCAGCCAAAAACAGCTTTTTTGTATTTGGTGCTCGCGGAACGGGCAAAACCCACTTACTCAAACAACAGTATGCCCATGGCACTAACTGGTACATCGATTTACTCAACCCTGATTTGGCCAGACAATACTTGCTAACACCCTCAATTCTATCGCAGGAACTGGCTGCGCGAAAACCTGTGCCAGAATGGGTTATAATCGATGAAGTGCAAAAAGTGCCTGCTCTGTTGGACGTAATTCACCAGCAAATAGAAACCACCGGTCAAAAATTTATTCTTAGTGGGTCAAGTGCACGAAAATTAAAACGCGGAGCAGCTAATTTACTTGCGGGTCGTGCATTTGTATACAACCTGTTTCCGTTAACAGCAAAAGAAATGGGGCCGGCCTTTGTTCTGGATGATAACCTTCATTGGGGAAGTCTCCCTAAACTTTTAGCCTTTAACAAGCCACAGGACAAAAAGGAATACCTACGTGCCTATGCAAGTACCTATGTGCGTGAAGAAATTTTGCAGGAACAAATCATTCGAAACTTAGAACCCTTTCACCGGTTTCTTTCCGTTGCGGCACAGATGGCGGGAAAAGTCATCAATTACTCAACGATAGCCCGCGACACTGGCGCGAGCGTTCCTACGGTGCAATCGTATTTTCAAATTCTGGAAGATACCCTGCTTGGCTTCACCTTACCACAGTTCCATGAATCCATACGAAAAAGACAACGTGCCAGCCCTAAATTTTATTTTTTTGATAACGGGGTTCAACGTGCCCTGGCCGAAGATTTAAACACAACCATTCACCCCCGAACTTCGCAATATGGTTATGCATTCGAGCAATTTGTTATCAATGAAATTTATCGGATGCAATCCTATTACAGAAAAGACTACCGGCTGTCGTACATTTTAACGGGTTCAGGGGTAGAAATTGATTTGATTATTGAACGACCTGGGAAAAAGCGCGCAGCGGTAGAAATCAAGTCGACAACATCGGTAACAAAAAATGACCTTCGGGGATTGCTTACAGTAGGAAAAGATATACCTGAGTGTGAATTATTTTGTTTATCCAAAGATGCTACGCCCAAAATTATTGAGGGCGTTCATTGCCTTCCCTGGAATGAGGGGTTAACCGCGTTGGAGTTATAAAAGTTTACACCGGTACGTGGTGAAGATAGCACATTGGATAGTACATTTCGTATAGTTTTATGCTTTGAGGGTTAAGAGATACAACCGCACGCATTCAACCCTCACATGATTGTGCGATACCACTGCACGCCAAATCTGGCCAGATTTGGTATATGAAAAAGCTTCTCTTCACTTCTATTTTTCTTATTTCAATTTCAAAAATTCTTGCACAGGAAACTCCCGTTTATGAATGGGCCAAAGGTTTTGGCAACATGTTTAATGGCGACTGGGTCAGCGCAATTACTGCGGATAACCAAGGGCACATCATTACTACAGGGCGTTTTTATAATACAGTGGACTTTGATCCAGGTAGTAGTGTATTTAACCTCACCGGCACGGCCTATGACAATGAGAGTCCATATATTCTCAAACTTGACAGCGATGGTAATTTACTATGGGCTAAATCATTTTCGAATACACACGATTGCTACACGACTGATATCACAACGGATGCAGATGGAAACATTTATATCACCGGGTCATTTGACGGAACAGTTGATTTTGATCCGGGGCCGGGTACTTTCGAACTGACTAAAATTGGTTCATTTGAAGATAATTTTTTCTGTAAGTTGGATGCAGACGGCAACTTTGTTTGGGCTGCCAGCACCCCTGGTGGATTTGGTCAGATGGCATCTGCCATTTTTGTTGATGCCTCGCAAAATGTATATGCCACCGGGCATTTCAAAGGAACTGTCGATTTCAATCCAGGAGTCGGATCATTCGATATAACCGCATTGGGTCAATGGGACATATTCATTTCCAAGCTTGATGCAACTGGGGCTTACGTGTGGACACAACGGATCGGAGGAACTGACCACGAGTTCGCCCATTCGCTTTCGCTTGATGCCGGAGGTAATGTTTTCCTCAGTGGAGTTTTTCAAGGAACAGCCGATTTTGACCCTGGTGCAGGTACAGCTAACATGACATCAGCGGGATTACGGGATATGTTCATTTTGAAATTGGATCAGGACGGAAATTTTATTTGGGCAAAATCAATTGGTGGGCCAAACGATGAATTATCTATGAAAATTAAAACGGATGCTACTGGGAACATCTATGGAACTGGTGTTTATGAAAGCACATTAGATGCTGATCCGGGAACAGGTGAATTTATTCTGACGACACTCTATGATGATTTTTTTCTTTTGAAGCTTGATACTAATGGCGAATTTGTCTGGGCTAAATCCTGGGGCAGTGATACATATGAAGATCAGTTAATTACACTTACCCTTGGGACTTCCGGCATTCACACCTACGGTCACTTTCAGGGCACGGGTGATTTCAATCCCGGGGCAGGCGAGTTTACCCTGGACGCGCCTGATGGAGCTGCCTTCATTTCAACATTAGATACCGATGGAAATTTTGTGTCAGTTGTTAAGGCCGAGGCCAACAGCAATTCGTATCGAATCATCACCTCTGATGATGCCGGAAATCTTTTCACTGCCGGACGTTTTGCAGCGCCCCTCGATTTTGATCCGGATCTCTGCAATGAAATTGAACTAACTTCTGGCGTTTTCTTTGTCCAAAAACTCAGCATCGCTGCACAGCCTCCACCTGGCTGCGAAGGTGAAGAACTGGTTATTTACAATGCAGTTTCCCCGGATGGCAATAACATGAATGATTTTTTCAAAATTGAAAACATTGAAAGTAACGATGACACACGAACCAACACCGTAACCATCTACAACCGCTGGGGAGACATCGTGTTTGAAGTTTCAAACTATAACAATACCGATAAAGTCTTCACAGGTAAGAGCAACAACGGCAAAGATCTTCCCTCAGGCACCTACTATTATAAAATAGAGTTTCAAAGCGGACTCGAAGCAAAAACAGGATTTCTTTCGCTGAAACGGTAGGTTACATCAGCATGTGATTTTCCCCTATCTTTAATCCCTTGAGATTTGAGATATGCGAAAAACCGTCCATTTACTTGCTTTCCTAACATTTACTATGGGCGCTTATGCCCAAATCACCAGCACGTTTAATACTGACACGGAAGGTTGGACATGTTCTGATAATAATCTTAATGATGCTCAAACTGTCAATTATTTCTCAACAGGGGGTAACCCCGGTGGCTATGTTTCAGCAACGAAAACCTCAACCTCTCAACCTTACTACTGGACTTCTCCCGCTAACTTTGGCGGCAACATAGCTTACTTCAGTTACGGCCAGGATTTGTCTTTTGATATTCAGGTAAATTATGCCGGTTCATTTCATTTTGGCACAGGCGATGTTCAAATCAGAACCGTTTCAGGAAGTGTACTCGTTTACACCCTTCCCTCATTTCCGGCTCAATCACCTGCATGGTCAACCTTTACAATAAGGCTTGACGAAACGGCAGGCTGGAAAGTGGGTTCAACTACAGGCCCGCTCGCTACCCAGGCGCAAATGTTACAGTATTTAACAAGTGTGCACTCCTTTCGGATTGGCCTTAACTACCGGAGTGGTGTTACGGCTTTTACGGGAGCAATTGATAATGTTGTTCTTAATCAACGATCTGTTCTCACGCCTCCATCAGTCAGTTCAATAACGCCCACTTCCGGAAACGCAGGAAGTACTATCACGATCAGTGGAAATAATTTTGATCCGGTTGCCGCTAACAACACAGTATATTTTGGAGGAGTAGCTGCAACAATTACCGCTGCAAGTGCAACCTCGCTTACCGTTACCGTACCAAACGGGGCACAGTATGGGTCTGTATCAGTCAATAACAAAACCACAGGTCTTGCAAATTTTTCAGCTCAACCCTTTATACCAACTTTTGAAGGTGGCGGAAGAATTATTCCAGCATCGTTAGATCCAAAAGCTGATGTCTTACTCTCATCCAGTGTAGAGGGGTTTAATGTTGCCGATATTGATAGTGACGGCTGGAATGATCTTTTGGTGGGTGTTGGAGCCAACTCGGTTTTAGTGTACAGAAATTTAGGTTTGGGTGGTGATATAACAACCGCTTCGTTTGCCTCACCCCTTATACTGACGGGTGCAGGAAATACTGGCGGCATGTTTATACGGGATGTAGATGGAGATGGAAAAATGGACATCATAACCGGATACACCAGCGGATCAATTACCAACTTTGCAACATACAGAAACACCAGCACGCCAGGCAACCCTTCCTTTGAAGCTGTTGAACTATGGCCTGGTCTTGTTTACTCCGGATCATTTTCCACTATCGTAGATGTAGATGGCGATGGGTTAGTCGATTTCATTGGTCAGCACCGGAATGGAAGTGTAAACGTAGATTTTTGGATTGCACAAAATATGAGTACACCCGGTAATATTCAATTTGGTTCTTCGCTAAGCTATTTTGGCAGCAGTGCATTGGATGCCGGTTCCGGTGCGACTGCGGGAGATTTAGATAACGATGGCAAACCAGAGTTTGTAGTAAGTCACGGATTTGCTGGTAATTTTTCCATTCTCAAAAATAATTCCACACCCGGTATAATTTCTCTCGCAAACCTGGGATCGATTAGCTCAGGCAACAGTGCCCTTTCTGTAGCCGATTTTAACCTGGATGGAAAAAACGATATTGTATGGAAATCGGGTAGCACCGTACGCATACGATTAAATTCCAATTCAGGAAGCCCGTTAGATCTAACCGACTTTACTAACGAGGTTAGCCTAACGGGAGATTTAAGTAATTATGGCGGCATGTCTATTGGCGATATCAATGGAGACGGAAAGATTGACATTGCCGCCTCTGATAATGGAGATGTGGGCGTATTTGAAAACGTTTATTCGGGCGGTGTGTTTGATGCAACTGCATTTGTCCCTACCTATCAGTATGAGGGAAGCGGTGCTTCAACCTATCCAACTTCACCTGTGGTAGCGGATTTGAATGGCGACAACAAGCCTGAGTTGCTTGTTGGTGTTACCAACACATCTCCTAACCGCATATCCATATATGAAAATAAGAATATTCATACCCCAGTAATTTCTGTAAACACCATCACACCATTAAAAGGTCCTATTGGCAGCACCGTTACCATTACAGGTAGTCACTTCTCAACAACACCTTCTGAAAATAAAGTATGGTTCGGTGGTGTGCAGGCGAATGTACTGTCATCCTCCGAAAATGAAATCACCGTAGAAGTTCCCGCAGGAGCCGGGTATGAGCGGGTGAGTGTAACCGTTGGGGTACTTACATCTTTTTATCATCTTCCCTTTAACATCACCTTCGGACAAGGCACTACGTTTGACAATACCACTTTTCTTCCTCCGGTATCATACCAGCTGACCGGAGCAGATTATGATGTTGAAGTAGCCGACATGAATGCTGACGGTAAACCGGAAGTTGTGGCTGAATCTCGAATCGTTACGGGCATCATACGTAATTATGGTTTGTCTTACCGAAACGATCACACGAGTGGATTGATCACTGCAAGCTCATTAGCGCTGGATGATACCACATCAACATCTGCACGCAACCTGAAGATACTGGATATAGACAGTGATGGGCTTCCGGATATTCTATCTGCAGAAGGAATTTACAGAAACACAAGCACATCAACCGAGATCAGCTACGAACCGAACGTCACACTGGCAGCCAGCTCTTTTAATCACACGTGGGCAGACTTTAATCAGGACGGAAAAATAGATGTTGCCACAACCTATCCTGGTGGTGTTTATGTATTTGAAAACCGGGTGCCACGCTCCGGGCCAATGGTAACCGGAACATATGCCTCGATCGCAGCCGGAATTACAATTACCAAACCTGCCGGAGATGGTGGATTAGTAGCGGGCGACTTTGATGGTGATGGATTGCCTGAATTTGCTTCAACTAACCCCTCAACGGACAATATGCGCGTGTGGCGTAATACAGGAAGCTATCGGATCGCAGCAACACAGTTCGCAGTAGTTGGCGACTTGACAACGGGTGACAATCCTGGCAGAATATATATCGGTGATCTGGATGTGGATGGCAAAATGGATCTGTTGGTGTATCACGGAACAGGCACTAATGCTACGATGCTTTCGATTTTTCACAACACCAGCATCGTGGGCAACATCAGTTTTACCCGAATTGACTTAACCAATCCAAGTGCAACAACAGTAGCCACCATTGCTGATTTAGATGGCGATGGTAAACCTGAAATCATTACCACCAGCGAAACCGGCAACCGGTTCTCCATCTTTAAAAATATTCATACTGGTGGTGCACTAACATCCGCATCATTCGCGGCTCCGTTCAATACAACCGTTACCGCACCACGTGGTATTACCACAGGCGATATTAACCTCGATGGTAAACCGGAAATTATTCTTACCCGCGCAGCCGGGTTATTGGTCGTATATGAAAATCTTGTGCCCACGGTTTCAATGACTATCACATCACAACCGGGCGGCATCGTGAACCGTTGCCCCGGAGATACGTATCCTTTCTCGACTGATGCCACAGGTACTACCAACATTACTTTTCAGTGGCAAAAATTTAATTCAGGTGCCAATGTTTATGAAGACCTGATAACTGGTGGACCATATGGAGATGTTACCGATAAAAACCTGGTGATTACCAACATGCAACTTTCGGAATCGGGCGATTATCGCTGTAAGATTATGGGCGATTTCGCAACAACAATTTATTCCGATACAGCTACCCTGATTGTAAATCCCCTGCCACCTTTGCCAACCACTGTAAATGGCATCAGTTGTGGGCCAGGAGCTGTCGTTGTTAGCGCCTTCAATGGATCTCCCGGGGAATACCGTTGGTATGGCGGCCCTGTCGGAGGCGAGCCAATTCCAAATGAAGAGAATGATTCTTTCATAACCCCAATGCTAAGCGGCACTACTACCTATTATGTATCGCTAGTTAATTCCTTTTGTGAAAGTGCCCGCGTACCAGTTGATGCTATCATCAGTACTATTCCCAATCAGCCTGTCATTACTTCCAACATTCCGCTCGTTGGAAATACGCTTACCATCTGCAGCACCACCTCACTCACGCTTTCGGCTCCTTCCGGCTTTACTTCTTACCTGTGGTCGGATGGCTCTGCCTTACAGGATTTAACAGTAACTACTTCAGGTACTTATTCGGTAATCGTAACCAATGCCGATGGGTGCGACAGCCCTGTTTCCGCTGATGTAACCATTACCGTTCAGTCTGGTCCGTGTGCAAACTCGGCACCAGTCATTGCCACTTCGGTTTTGTCAACAACCATTGGAGGAAATGTTTCACTCGACCTGGCAAGCCTGCTTTCAGATACCGATGGCAACCTCGTTTTAAGTTCATTGGCTGTTGTTCAGCAACCATCAAGTGGTGCACCAGCTTTGATAAATGGAACAAACCTTCAAATTGACTACTCCGGCATTTCATTTACAGGAACCGATTTGGTTACCATTCAGGTGTGTGATGCGTTTGGTGAGTGTGCAACACAACAATTCGAGATCAAGGTGATTGGTGAAATTGAAATCTTTACAGGCATCTCTCCCAACAACGATGGTAAAAATGATTTTTTCAATATTCAATACATTGATCTGATTGAACCTGAAAACACGGTGACCATTTATAACCGCTGGGGTGATATAGTGTTTGAGGTTTCGAATTACAATAATAATGATCGTGTGTTCAGGGGTGTAAGTGACAACGGCAAAGATCTTCCCTCAGGCACTTACTTCTACAAAATAGAATTTCAAAGCGGCCTTGAAGCAAAGACCGGGTTTCTTTCTTTGAAACGATAATTCTTTCTACCACATTTCTATGCCACTTTTACCTATGCAAGGGTAAATGCAAAATTATTATATTGATTCCCTGAATCTCTCCCGAATGAAAACCTTATTAATATTGAGTGCCATATCTGTGTGCCTAAATCTTCAGGCCCAGGCACAAATCACCAGCACATTTGATACCGATGCCGAAGGTTGGACAGCTATTGATAACATATCAGGAACTGACCCCACACATGTTGCTACTGGCGGAAACCCAGGAGGGTTCATTCAGGTAGTGGATGGCGTGTTAGGCACAGCCACTTATTTTGTTGCACCAGCTAAATTTCTCGGAAACAGATCATCATCGTTCGGTAAACTACTTACGTTTGAATTACAGGTTTATACAACAGCCAATAGCAGCACAGCCGGAGTACGTTTAACGGGTGGAGGAATTACCCTGGTTAAGTTACTTACTCCCGAATTTTCACTGCCCGTAATAAATCCAGGTTGGTCATCCTACTCCTTCCGATTGGATGAGTCGGTGGCTTGGCGCTTGACCAGCACCACCGGGCCACTGGCTACCAACGCTCAAATTCAAACAGCCCTTACTGCTTTATCTGAATTGGCGATTAACGGAGAATACAGCACCTCTGCCAGCGATGCCGGTGGCCTTGACAATGTAGTTCTTGAAGGCACAACTGACATTAACATCTACAATGCCCTCTCACCCAACAACGATGGCAAAAATGATTTCTTTAATATTCAACATATCGAGTTAATCGAACCTGATAACAAGGTTACTATTTACAACCGTTGGGGCGATACTGTTTTTGAAGTTTCGAACTACAACAATGATGATCGTGTGTTCAAAGGTGTAAGCACCAACGGCAAAGAGCTTCCGTCAGGCACCTACTATTATAAAATAGAATTTCAAAGTGGGCTTGAAGCAAAAACCGGATTTCTTTCGCTGAAACGTTAATTTTCTTTTCCACCATTACCCGTTCAGACTACTTGGAGCCTGCTTACCGGCAGGTAGGCGGTCAGACGGGTCTTATGCGATTGGCGGGCTTCTCTCTCTTTAAAAAAATTACTTCCACTTCCACTCTCCGGCAATGCGCAATGGTTCTTCCAGGTTGTTGTCGATCATAAACTGTTTGGTAGTTTCGCTGTCCATTTTATCGGCAGGCAACTGATCGGCATCGGCCAGGGCATACAAAATCATGGTGCCAAAACGGGCGGTGTTGGTGATATGTGTCTTATTCACCAAACTAAAATCATCGCAATCCGCATGGTAGCATCTGTAAATGGATCGATCGAGGTTGCCGATCACGCTTAGAATAGGAACACCTTCAATCATAAACGGCTGGTGGTCGCTATGCAAGCCGGAACGGTTACTGAATTTATTTTTATACACGGTGTCGATCGCCACTATTTGTTCGCCAATATTTTTAAAGAAAGTAGTATCGTTCAACTTACCACCGGCATTTACGCCAATGGGGTTGCCACCCATATCGATGTTAAACATATACTTAATATTTTCAATCGATCCATCTTTCACCGCTTCCTCCACCATGTGGGTTGAGCCCAGCAAGCCCTGCTCCTCACCCATGAACATGATGAACTCAATCGTTCTTTTCGGCTGAAGCTTGTTGGCTTTAAAGGCACGTGCTATGTCAAGGATGGCGAACGAACCGATACCATTGTCAATGGCACCCGTGGCCAGGTCCCACGAATCAAGATGACCACCGATCAGAATTTTTTCATCGGGTAAGCCGGAACCCTTCAGGGTTGCGATCACATTTCGTGCTTTAATCAGGTTACTGTTGTTGGTCATGGAAACACTGGCAGTAATCTTTTTGCCTGTCTTTAATTTTTCTTTCAGCTCAAAACCCTTTTCCTTACCAATACAAACAGCCGGAATTGAAATCAACTCACCGGTAACAGAGGCAGTGCCCGTGAGCAATACCCCGCCATCGGCCTGGTTAAAAATGACCACTGCTTTCGCTCCATTTTTTATGGCAATGGCGGTCTTCTCGCTGCGGTGCAGGTTGTGCGTACCCTCGGGGCTTCCTTCAAGGATGCCAATATAGATCAATGCTATTTTATCTTTTACCGCTCCGGGTTTGGCGGCATAATCCACCTCCAGGCCATTGCCCATATCTACCAGCTCTCCGGTAACGTTTGCCTCCACAGGTGAATGACCGAGGGTAACCGCTTTTACCGTATCGCCATCGATGGTTACCGAAATCGTTCCGCGCGACCACGCTTTGGTTTCAAACTCCTGATAGCGCACATCGTCAAAACCATATTCTTTGAATTTGTTGTAGGTGTACTCTTCAGCCTTCGTGCCATTCTCCGATCCTGTAAGGCGGTGCCCAATGGTAGAGGTTGCTTCTTCCAGCGTTGAATATGCTTTTGAATTTTGGAGGACTTCGCTATTGATTCGCGAAAACATCTCGGGACGCGTTTCTTCCTTGCAGGAAATAGCAACCAATAGAATACTTACAGCGAGAATGGATTGTTTCATATCAGAAGATTTTGAACAACAAGGTATGGATTTACCAACATACACGGCCGAAAGATACATCTGCGGTAAAATCCTTCCATGACTGCACGGGTTCCGAATAACCATCAATACTTCCGCCTGAAACAACTTTCTGCCACCGGAAGTCTCTTTCTTTTAGTGGTATAGACTCCGTAAAAATATTTGGTACTTTAGGTTCCAAAACCCATCATTATGAAATTACTCAAACTCCCTTTTGCCCTGATTATTTCAGCCTTGATTCTCAACGCCTGTAATCCGGCCAAAGAAGAAGCTAAACAAGATGAAATAGCCCCTCCTACTGCAGAAAAAATTGCGAAGGAATTGACCGCCAATGGAAATACCCGCATCGATAATTACTATTGGATGAAACTTACCGATGAGCAAAAGAATGCCGAACAAAAAGATGAACAAACTCAAAAAGTACTCAACTACCTGACTGCCGAGAATGATTATCTCGCAGCCAAAATGAAACACACGGAGGCTTTGCAGGAAAAAATTTACAATGAGATCATTGGCCGGATCAAACAAACCGATGAATCCGTTCCGTACAAAGACAACGGCTATTGGTACTATACCCGGTACGAAGAAGGAAAAGAATACCCGATTTATTGCCGTAAAAAAGGATCGCTGACCGCGACCGAAGAAGTGTTGTTGAATGTAAACGACTTAGCCAAAGGGCACGACTATTATGCTATTACCGGATTGAGCGTGAGTGAGGATAATAATTTATTAGCCTACGCAGAAGACTCGGTTAGCAGAAGAAGGTATACTGTGTATGTGAAAGATTTACGCTCCGGAAAAATTATTGATAAGCCCGTACCCAATACCGAGGGCTACATAACCTGGGCCAACGACAATAAAACATTTTTTTACACCATGAAAGATTCATTGACCCTTCGCTCACGCTGGATCATGCGACATAAACTTGGCGCTGATCCTTCTAACGATCAGGCCGTATCTGAAGAAAAGGATGAAACTTTTTACACCGGTATTTACAAAACCAAATCCGATAAATACCTGATCATTTACGCCAACAGTACGCTAACCGATCATTATCAATACCTTGATGCCAACACGCCTGATGGAAAGTTCAGGGAGTTTAGTCCTCGTGAAAAGGGTATGGAGTATTCGATCGATCATTACAATGACAAGTTTTATGTAGTCACCAACCTGGATGCACAAAATTTCAGGTTGATGGAGACGCCTGTTAATAAAACATCCAAAGAAAACTGGAAAGAAAAAATTGCGCATCGCAAGGATACCTTATTGGAAGGCATCGAAATCTTTAAAGACTACATGGTATTAAGCGAACGCGCCAATGCCAGTACCCTCATGCGCGTGATCGACCTGAAAACCGGAAAAAAACATTACCTGGATTTTGGGGAAGAGGCTTATACTGTATATCCTTCCATCAATCTGGATTTTAATACAGAGTTGCTCCGATATGGCTATACCTCCATGACTACTCCCAACTCGACTTACGATTACAATTTAAAAACACGTGAACGCAAATTGCTCAAGCAACAGGAAATACCCGGTGGTTATAACCCAGCCGATTACCAGGCCGAACGCGTGTGGGCCACGGCAGGTGATGGCACCAAAGTTCCTATGTCGATCGTGTACAAAAAAGGAATTAAAAAAGATGGCAGCAATCCAACCATGTTGTATGCGTACGGCTCCTATGGCTCCAGCACCGATCCATACTTTTCCATTTCAAGATTAAGCTTGCTTAACAGGGGTTTTGTTTATGCCATTGCTCACATACGTGGAGGCTCTGAAATGGGCAGGCAATGGTATGAGGACGGAAAGATGTTTAAGAAGAAAAACACCTTTACTGACTTTATCGATTGCGCAGATTTTTTAATTGCAGAAAAATACACCAACCCGGAAAAATTATTCGCCAATGGCGGAAGTGCCGGTGGCCTGCTGATGGGTGCCGTAGTGAACATGAAGCCGGAACTTTTTAAAGGTGTGATTGCAGAAGTTCCGTTTGTGGATGTGGTAACCACCATGCTGGATGATGATATTCCGCTAACCACTGGCGAGTTTGACGAGTGGGGCAATCCGGATAATTTAGAATCATACATGTACATGATGGAGTACTCTCCTTACGACCAGGTGAAAGCGCAAAACTATCCGAATATGTTAGTGACAACAGGTTTGCACGATTCGCAAGTTCAATATTGGGAACCTGCCAAATGGGTTGCTAAATTGCGTGAACTGAAAACGGATAACAACACGTTGCTCTTAAGAACCAACATGGAAACTGGCCACGGTGGTACCACCGGACGTTTTAAAGTTCACAGAGAAACCGCTCAGGAATATGCTTTTGTAATTGATCTGGCAGGGATAAAGGAGTAATGTGTCAGTCTTCGACTCCGCTCAGACTGACATCCGACTCCGCTCAGACTGACATCCGACTCGCTCAGACTGACATTCGACTCGCTCAGACTGACATCCGACTCCGCTCAGACTGACATCCGACTCGGCTCAAACTGACATTCTACTCCCTCAAACTGACATTCGACTCCGCTCAGACTGGCGTCCGCCTGGCGGAGTCGATTGTTGTTGAATGGCTACTTAGTTTTTACCAGATTGTAACGCATTCCCGCAGCTGCCTTATCATTGATAAAGAGTATCCTTCCACCCCGCACGGCTTCAAACTGAGCCCACCAAACTTCAGTTTTCCCTTCCCAGCGCTTGGTCATGGTAATATCCCAGTTGGTGATGGTGTATTTTCCATTGTATTTCTGGTCATAAATTGTCATGCTTCCTACCATTCCATAGCCTCCACGGTGATGGCTGCTATAACTTCCATCGGCATTGAATACAAAAGTATGAGCCGATGATGCTGTATTCATTCCGGCATACGCACCGGTAACGGTACTGTACATATTTACATACGAACCACCGCTTTCTTCCCAGGTGCCTACCAAATCGGCTTGCGTTATGGCAAACTTATTGTAATTCAGCATGCCTTCAATCTTCTTCTGTTCAGGAAACTCTTTGTAAAACGCATCAGCAGAAGGAGCAACAATTTCGATGCACCGTGATACACCGTTGTTGGTGATGATCCGGAAGCCAATGTAACACTTCTTCCCGGTTGACTTTTCAATCGCATCGGCTTCAAAGAAATCGATACAAAAATAACAAGGACCACCATTGTCGTATTTGCGGATGTTGCTCACGGTGTAGCGGGGCAAAATCAAACGATCAAATAGAATTGCTTTGAAATCATTCGCATCGCGCAGCTCATCAGTAATTTCAATGGCATAATGAAGCAAGACAGTAATCGGTCCTTTCGCAACTTTCACATAATCGGCAAAAGGTTGAGCCACCCAGCCATCATCAAAGTTTGTCGTAGAAAGTGTAATTCCCTGATTGCCCGCAGCACCTGTCACCACAATGGGTGATACCGTAGCCGTAGTGTTTACTTTCGATTCAGTTTCTTTTGGCACTTCAGGCTTTGAAAGTTCAATGGTTTTAAAAAATGATTCAACAACACTTGCGTACTCCTGGTTGTTCATAGATACTGTAATGCTGATCGTCTTGCCATAACCTGTTATTGCTTCCAATAAAGCATAACACTCCTTCCCTTCCCAGTTGAACGTGGTTACACCGGATTGTGCAGTCCAACCATCTTCAACAGAAGTTTCCGGAACAGGCTTCGTTGTTCCTTCAAAATCTTTGGCGATCAACTCGTTCCACTCATGATCAAAATCGGTGGCCAGGTCGCCACTGCTGCCAACACTTTTAAAAATCGATATCCTGCACCACGAGCCCGTTCGGTTATTGGTGGCAACAAACGAAACAGCTGAGTTGTTAGATTCCTTCTTCCATCCGACCGGAGCGATGTAAGATGCTATATCAAAGACTTCGGGTTGCTGGGCCTGCGCACCAAGAGCGCATAAGAAAAAGAAAATCACAAGTAATTTTTTCATACCTCCATGCTTTAAATGATTTTATTCTCAAGTGCCACCCTCACGAGGGCAGCGGTATTTTTTACCTGCAGCTTTGAAATCAGGCTTTTCCGATGCGAGTCAACCGTGCTGTCGCTTATGAAAAGTTTCTCTGCTATTTCATGATTCGTCAGCCCCTCCGTAATCAGTTTAAGCACTTCAATCTCTCTGCGGGTGAGTAACATTTCATTGTGATCACCCATGCTTTCTTTGATGGAATCTTTACCCAGCCAGTATTCTTTTCCGTCACAAACTGCTTTCAGTGCCTTTTCAATTTCATCGAACGATGCATTTTTTAACAGATATCCTTTTGCGCCTGCCTCCTTCATATTTTGCAGATAGGTAAGTTGATCGAAATTAGTGAGCGCAATAATTTTCAGCTCCGGGTTTCTCTTCAATAAAGCCTTACATACCTCAATTCCATTTTGATCGGGCAGGTTAATATCCAGTAAAACCACATCGGCTGAATTTTTCACAAAGAATCCAAGGCACGAAGCAGCATTCATGGCATGGCCACACACTTCAATATCGGGCAGTTGCTGCAACATGCTGCGCATGCCTTCAATTACCATAGGGTGATCATCTACTATAAAAACGCGTTTCATACAGGAATGGAAATATGAATGGAGGTACCTTGCTGTGCGGCAGACTGCACATCTAATTTTCCTTTTACGTACTCAATACGCGACCGGATATTAACCCAACCGGAACCTTTGCCGGTATCTTGTTTACTGGCATCAAAACCGATTCCGTTATCTTCTACTGTAATGGCCAGCTCACCTTCATGGTTTGCCAACTGAACCAACACACGGGAGGCTTGCGCATGCTTAGCTGCGTTGTTCAGAAGTTCTTGTATAACACGGTACACAATAATCTCGGTAGTGGATGGCAACCGTATTTCATTCCCGATAAATTGGAAATCAATCTGAAAAATTCCCGACTGTCGGATGGAGTCGCAATAACTTTTCAAAGCCTCGTTCAATCCAAACTTCACCAATACCTCGGGCATCATGTTATGGGCCACACGCCTGAGTTCGGCAATGGAATGATCGAGCATATCCAACGATCTCTCAAACATGAGCGCGTTATCCGCATCCAGAACTACATTTGTTTTCATATGGCTCAGTGAAAATTTTACTCCCGACAAAATACCACCCAGTCCATCGTGCAAATCTTTGGCAAGTCGGCCACGCTCCTCTTCTTGTCCTTTGATTACTGCTTCGCTGGACAACAGTTGCCGTTCTTGCTCCAGTTCTTTTATTCGCTGTTCGTGCAGCGTACGCCTTTGTCTGTAGGCATAATACATAAAAAAGGAAATGATCAGAAAGCCGGCAACAGCTCCTGCCAGTAAATAGTTGAGCAGGTTTTTTTGTCTGATCTGGTGGTGCTGCAATTCTATTTGCGCTTCCTTCTGTTGCACCTGGTATTTCGTTTCTAAGTCGTACACCATCTGCCGGTTATTACGCTGTGTAAGGGTGTCGTGCACGGCCACATACTCTTTTAAATACTGTAAGCCCGCATGAATGTTCCCAAGATTTTCTTCTGCTTTCACCAGGTCGGTCAGACAAAGCACCAGCACCCGGCCGAGCTTAAGTTCCCTGCTTTTTGAAGCCGCGCCCTCCAGAAATTCAATCGCCTTTTTATTTTCTCCCTTTTGCAGATATGCATGGCCGAGGTGGTAGGTAGCAAGCGAGGTTTCATAACCGAGATTGATTAAACTGAACATGTTGAGGGCGATCGTGAAGTGAGCAATGGCCGAATCGTATTGCGCCCGGTTATCAAAACAGGTGCCCAGCAACAAATGGAATTTACCTACCGGAAAGGCCTGGTTATACCGGTTCGCTATAGCCAGCCCTTGTTCAGCCATGTAGTAAACACTGTCGTATTGATTCATACCCGAAAACGCATCGGCCAGCGCCATGTAACCTCTCAGGATAAAAGTTGAATCGCCCGTTGCCAGGGCAATTCTTCTGGTCTCCCGTGCGTATTGCAACGTCTTGGTTGTGTCGCTCAATGAATTGTAAATACCGGAAAGGTTGTAATAGCAAAAAATAAGTTTTGTTTGGTCATTAAACTCCGCGTAACGCGAAGCAGCCTCCTGGTAGAGAAGCACAGCTGAATCATACTTTTGCCGTTGTTGATGCAGAGCCGCATACCGTTGAACGATTTGCGCCATTTGTTTGCGCGATTGTATATCTGCTTTATTCTTTATCAAGGACTGGGCTTTATCCAATAAACGTTGGGCGCTGTCAAGCTTGGTTTCATAAAAAAATAAAGTAGCCCGTTGCGAATAAGCCACAGCAAGTCCGTAGTCATACCCTAACTTCTCGGAAAGAGCAGCCGATGTTTGCAGCAGGTCAATAGCCAGGCCTGGGTTTTCATACTGAATTTCATCAGCGAGTTCGTTCATCCGGTTTACCTTACTGGTATCATCGGCCATGGCCCTGATTAAATTTTGGCGGACTTCCGGTGTTGGTGGCTGTGCCTGTACGGTTGCGGTCAGCAAGGAAATAACCAACATTAATATACAGCGTAATCTCATATTCAGATTTCAAATAAAGGATTTTGGCGGATCACAAACATCCCTGTTTTACATGATTTTTCAGGAACAAGAAAGTTAGGCATCCCATTTCAAAATCCCCTTTTTAGGGGAGGCCTTTGTGTAGTCCAATCATGAGATTTGAACTACTAAATGAAACAGCTATGAAAACTCTGCTAAGCCTGCTCTTTACCCTGGCAACCGTATTATCCTATGCTACTGTGCGTACAGTCAGCAACAATCCTACACACCCTGCCCAGTACACAACTTTTAGCGCGGCACAAACGGCTTCTGTGGCTGGCGATACGATTTACGTTTATGGATCTCCTTTTACGTATCCTGACTTTACCGTAACGAAACGATTAGTACTGATTGGTGCGGGTTATTCACCCAATAACCAATTTGGTCAACCAACAACACTTTCATCTATTATCCTTTACCGCGACAGCGGATCGAATGATGCCTCTGGCACGGTCATCACCGGGTTTTACTTTACTGGCCGGGTAGACTTTGGCGGAACATTGGTGAGTAACAACATTCAGCTTTTTCGTAACCGTCATGCATCCTACATTAACTTGTCGGGTGCTTCGCCTACCGGCTATGCCGATGGCTGGGTGATTTATAACAATATTATTGAGAGTTACATCTTCGGAGGCGGATACTCACGAACTTCTTCTTCAGCAACAAACATTATTATCGCCAATAACATTTTTAATACTTCATCTTACTTATACGCCATGAACTCAAACACCATTTTGATCGATCACAATGTGTTTATGGGTACAAGCACAAAGGTCAACACTGTTTTCAATGCCATCATCACCAACAATATTTTCACACGAACCTCCGGTAACTTGATGAATAATACAGTCCTTTGCACTTTTAATAACAACATTTCAAATCAAAGCACTATTGGAGGCGCTTCGGAATACAACCCCACGAATAGTTTTACAGCCAATTTTATCGGTACTGGTGGCGGGGCTAACTCTGGGGCAGGAAATCAGGTAGGTGTTGACCCGCTTTATGTAACCGTTAGTAGTTTTGATACTTACACTGCTACCAACAACTACCGCCTGCAAACATCGTCTACCGGGCGAAATGCCGGCACCGATGGCACCGATCTTGGAATTTATGGAGGAAGTTATCCTTTTCCAACCGGTGGTGTAGGTACACAATATGATACCAGCCCCATGCCGCCAATCCCACAGGTAACTGCGGTAAATATCCAGAACGCCACCATTCAACCGAATGGAACGCTCAATGTTCAAGTACAGGGTAAGGTGAATAACTAAGCTTTTGAATTTTATGACCAGCCATACAGTTGACAGTAGGCAATTTGCAATGGGCAAGGGAACTACCTTGTCGAAAGGTATTTGCCTATTGTTAATTGCCTATTGCCTACTGGTTCCACTCGCGAACGCACAAATAATCAATCGTGCTGAATATTTTATAGATGCTGACCCGGGGCATGGCAATGGTACAGCAGTTACTGTTCCTTCGCCTTCAGCGAATGTCAATTTCAATTTCACGGTACCCACAACATCTTTAGGTAGCGGTTTTCATATACTGGGTTTCCGAATGCGACAAAGTATCAACGGACTATGGAGTCACGCACAGTATGGTGCCTTTTACATTGTTCCGGTAACTTCGATTCCTACAGCTGTTAATCTCACAAAAGGTGAGTACTTCTTTGATGGTGATCCCGGTTTCGGTAATGGTACGGCTATTCCGGTTACGGCCTCATCAACAGTTTCTTTAATCGTAAACAACATCAGCATCAGTTCGCTTTCGCCCGGGTTTCATACCATCAGTTTTCGCTTTCGCGATGATCAAGAAAAATGGACCCATACCAGCGCTCAGTCATTTTACATCGTTCCGCCAAACTCGGTTCCATCCGCCACACAGATCACGAAAGCTGAATATTTTTTTGATGCCGACCTGGGCAATGGCAACAACACGCCCCTTCCGGTTACTGCCGGAAATCCGTTAACCATCAACCCAGCCATTTCAGTTACCGGCCTTCCAATAGGGTTTCACAAATTAGGTATTCGCTATCGCGATAACCGAGGTACGTGGAGCCATGCCGAAGTACGATCCTTTTATATTTTCGATGCTAACCTGAATACGCCAGCCGATATTGTAGCCGCTGAATATTTTGTTGATACAGACCCCGGCATCGGCTCAGGCACTAAAATCCCTGGCATCATACAGGGGTCAACCATCGATCAACTCGTTGCCCTTGACATGACTGGAGTTCCTACCGGTGCGCATACGCTCAATGTTCGGGTGAAAGATTCCAAAGGACTCTGGAGTTATCACCAGTCGGCAGCTTTTTCCGTTTCATCCTGCACTCCACCGGCAACACCCACCGCGCCAAGTCAAAGCCGCTGCAATGCCGGCACACTAACCTTTACTGCAACAGGCGCAACGGGGTCGCAAGTCTATCGCTGGTATGACGATCCGATTTTAAACAACATCATCGCCACCGGGTCAACCTTTACTACTCCTTCACTCGCGCTGTCAAAAACCTACTATGTAAGCATCTTCGATCCTGCTACCACGTGCGAAAGCAGTCGAACAATCACCACCGCAACGGTAACGATCGTTCCAAAACCAGCTATCAATCCTTCGGGTAACTTAAGTTTTTGCGAGGGCAGTTCCATCTTTCTTTCTGCCACTGCGGGAGCGACTCAGTATATCTGGTCGAACGCACAAACAACACAACAAATTCTGGTGAATACCGGAGGTACCTATACCGTACAAACCGGTGATGGTACCTGCTTAAGTGAAGCATCCGATCCGGTGGTGATTACAGCCATACCCGCACCGGCTAAACCCACCATCACCATTACCGGTAACACCACCATTTGCGGAACAGGCTCGGTTGACCTCAGCGGACCATCGGGCTTCGAGTACCAGTGGTCGAATGGTGCAACTACACAAACCATCACGGTTTCACAAACGGGTGTATTCTTTCTCTTTGTAAAGTCCGGTGGAAGCTGTCCAAGTCTTCCGTCCGATCCCATAGTGGTAACCGTGCTCACTCCGCCATGTGGAGGCGGTTCTACCAATGAGCCACCAGTTATTGCTTCTAATCCCTTCTCGTCACAAATTGAAGGATCCGTTCAGATTGACTTGACTCAAATCATCACCGATGAAGATGATAATGTTGATTACGCTACATTACGAGTAATTGATAACATCACCTCGCGCGGTGTGCCTGCCACCATTGATGCCTCGTATTTTTTGATGGTAAATTATTCAGGAAATCCATTTACCGGAACGGATCGAGTTACCCTGGAAGTTTGTGACCTGGCGTTGGCCTGTGTTCAGCAAGTAATTGACATTGAAGTGGTGGGCGAAATAAAAATTTATAACGGACTAACGCCCGATGGAGATGGTTACAACGATTTCATGGACATCAAGTATGTGGATGTGGTGGAAGGAGCTTCACAAAATAAAGTTACCATTCTCAACCGCTGGGGCGATGTAGTTTGGAACACCAACGATTACAACAATACAGACAAGGTATTTATTGGCGAAACCAATGATGGTAAAGAACTTCCATCCGGTACGTATTTCTATAAAGTGGAATTGTCCTCCGGCAAACTGTACACCGGTTTCATTACCTTAAAACGTTAGCGTTATGAAGAAATTGATTGGACTCTTATTGCTGATACTTATCGGAAGCTACAGTGTTCATGCGCAACAAGACCCCCTCTACGCCCAATACTTAACAACCCCGATGATGATCAACCCTGCTTATGCCGGTTACTCGCACGATCTCAACGGGTCAGTTTCATACCGAAAACAATGGGCGGGTTTTGATGGAAGCCCCGTAACAATGAATGCCTCCGGTCACATGGCTCTGTTTGATAATCGTATGGGTGTTGGGGTGATGCTAGTGCAAGACAAAATTGGTTCCGATCAAACCACCGAAGCACAACTTACCTATGGCTACCACCTTCCCTTAAAGGATGGAATGAATGTATCGTTCGGATTACAAGGAGGAGTTGTTAATTACAAAACTGATTACAGCGACTTAACCATTAATCCGGATGATCCAAACTTTACTCCAATAAGTGAGTGGAACCCTACCATTGGGGCGGGAGTTATGTTTTCGGGTGAAACATTTCTGCTCAGTCTTTCGGTACCCAAAATGCTGAAGGCTTCATCTGATGCTGATTCATTAGCCACCGGATTATACAACCGAAGTTTTTATGGTTTAGGCGCTTATGTGTTCCAGATAAATTATCGGATAAAACTAAAACCCTATGTATTACTTCGTGCCGTGCCCGATGCCCCCGTTTCCATGGATTATGGAATTTCCATGACAGGCGATGATAGCTACACCCTGGGTTTATTTACACGTGATTTCAATACGTTGGGATTTCTGGCGCAAATCAATCTTGGAGAAATGTTCAGGATGGGCTACGTGTTTGAACTTCCAACCGGCCAATCAGTTGGCACGAAGTATACAACCCATGAATTCATGATTGGCATTCGGGTGCGGGCGCTGAAGTTCCACGACCTGACTACGATCAGAAATTTTTAGTCCTGGAATTTGCCTAAACAAGGTTCTTTAAAAAATCACGAATATGCCTGTGTTCAATGCCGTTTCGGTTTCCAATTGCCTGTTCATCCATACTGAGCACATACTTGGGGTAATTATCGGTAATGAGTTCAAGGTTACCAAACTCCCGCTTTATCGTAGTTTCATCGGTTAGTAAATAGGCTACCTGAATGTATAGTTTTTCGTTACCGCGTTGGCAAACAAAATCAATTTCTTTATCAAGGTATTTACCAACGTGTACTTCATATCCTGCCACACGCAAATGCAGGTAAACAATATTCTCTAATATTCTTCCAATGTCTGTAGTACGATAGCCCAGCAGGGCATGCCGCAAGCCAAGATCTTCCAGATAGTATTTTTGGCCAATTTCAAAAATCTTCTTTCCGCGAAGTTCTGTTCGGTTTACCTTTAAAATAAAAAAAGCCTCTTCTAAAAATGACAGGTAGTTGAGGATTACATTCGGAGAAACAGAAATTTTTTGTGCCTTTAAAAAATCACTGACACTTTTGGCGGATAGAAGATTTCCGATGTTGTCAGCAATATAACGCACCAGGTTTTCGAGAAGCGAAACATTTCGAATGCTATGCCTGGCCACTACATCCTTAAACAAAATTGCCGCATAAATATTTCGCAAATAATCAAACACCAACTCATCTTTCAGTTCAAGGTTAACCAGATAAGGTAATCCGCCAAACTTAAGATATTGAAAAAAAATAGTTGGGTCATCATCCGCTTTTCTGAAATCCAGAAACTCGCTGTACGTAAGCCCAAAAATTTTAAACTCAACATATCGTCCACTTAAGTAGGTGGCCAGCTCACCTGATAGTAAAAAAGCATTACTGCCTGTGATGTAAATATCATGCTCACCTTTAGCCTGAAGGCTTCTTAAACTTTTCTCAAACCCCGCGATATCCTGAATTTCATCAATGAATATGTAGTTTCTCTCATGAGGTTTTAAATGTTCGGACAGGTATTTATTAAGCGATGTGTGGTTATGAATACCTTCAAACTCATGAAGTTCTTTATTGATATAGAGTATAGGTGCGCTGGGTTCCTTTGCCAGGATTACATCCATGAGTTGAAGGAGGAGGTAACTTTTACCTACTCTTCGCTGCCCAATGAGTACTTTTATCAGGTTTTGGCCTATGAAGGGCGAAATCCTGTTAAGGTAAATTGGCCTCTGTATATAGTTTTTCGCTGTTTTTGACAAAGTTTTATTTATAGATAAAATATCATACAAAGATATATAATATTTTAGTTATAGATAAAATACCATTATTCCATTAGACTGACCTCTTATTTGGTTCGCGTAGCAGCGTTTGACGGGTTTCAACTATGCTTTGCAATTGATTCATTAATTCTGCTCACAAACCCAGGCCCCTCATAAACAAAACCGGTGTATAGTTGAATAAGGTCGGCACCGGTTTTTAGTTTTTAATTAGAACCATACGCTTTGTTAATTGCTTCCGTTCGGTTTTGCACGTGAAGCTTTTCGTAAATCTTGGCAATGTGTTGGCGAACGGTGTTGAAGCTGATGCCCAACTGATCACCAATTTCTTTGTACAGCATGCCCTTTGCCAATTGTTCAAGAACTTCTTTCTCGCGGGGCGTTAATACAGCAGTTTCCCTATCATGCTGCTGATGCTCATGTTGAAAAAGTGAAACCAACTTACGGGCAATCGTTGAACTCATGGGCGATCCGCCATGATATAACTCCTTGATGGCCTCGATAATTTCTGATGGTGAAGTCTTTTTCAAAAGATACCCGCTCGCACCTGCCTTTAATGCTTCAAATACCTGATCGTTATTTTCGTATACGGTAAACATCATGAATTGGGTTGAAGGGCAACTTTTTTTTACTTGTCTGATGCACTCGATCCCACTCATGCCCGGAAGGTTGATATCCATAATGGCGATATCCGGTTTTAGCAAAGGTATTTCCAACGCAGCGGCTTCGGCTGTGCGATAAGAGGCCATCAATTGCAGGTCTTTATCAAGGCTGATAAACTCCGAAAGTCCTTCAGCAACTTCTTCGAGGTCTTCAACCAGCACAATTTTTATCTTTTTCATTTCCTTCACTTAAATCGTTCAACAAACTAAATCTGCACCTCCATCACGATAGTAGTACCACCATCATTTTCTATCTTGAGATGACCACCTATATCCTGAATTCGCTTTTTCATGTTGCTGACTCCATTGGCAAAAGGTCTAATCTCATCCGTGTTAAAGCCTTTACCATTGTCGTAAACAATCACACGCAATTTCTCCTTTTGTTCAAAGGTTATCTCAACTTGGGAGGCCTGAGCGTGCTTTGCAATATTGTGCAAGGCTTCCTTGATTACCAGGAATAAGTTACGTCTCACCTCGCCATGTAGCCTCTTGTTCGAAGTTACATTCGCAACAAAACGAAACTGAATTTCATGTTGTGATAAATATTCAGCCGCGTAGGCCCTGCTAAAACTGACAAGGTCATCCAGTGTATCGTAACGTTCATTCAGGGCCCATACAATCTCGTTCATCTTTTCAGCCATCTCATCACTATAATCAGAGATTTTTGTTAAGTCGTTGCTGAGGTGAGGTTCATGTTGGGATTTCAGTTTGAGCTTCTCGCTGATGAACTTAATCCGGCTAAGCCCAGCCCCGAAATCGTCATGCATGTCGGTAGCGATCCGGGTCCGCTCTTTTTCCACCGCCTGTTGCTTTTCCAAAAGTAGCCGCTGCTTTTCTGTCTTCCGCGAATAGTAAAATCTGACCAGGAGAACCGTTAGAAAAACACTACTGATCACCACTGACAATCTGAACCACCACGTCATGAACCAGGGAGTTGCAACCACAAAGGTGAATGGCTTAGAGAGGATTGGCTCATCCAACGCCCCTCTGTAATTAGCTTTCACAGTGAAAGTATACCTACCCGGGTCAAGATTTGCGTATGTCGCGGATGTGCCTGTAAGGTTGCTTACCCAATTATTGTCCTGGCCTTGCAACTGATAACTGAGTTGAATTTCCCTCCTATCCAGATTAACAGCCACGAACCGGAAATGAATATTGTTTTCTTCAAAACTCAGGTTAAGCTCTTCCTGCGGATTATGAGCGAGTTGTTTGCCGTTGATATGAATTTCATCGAGGTAGACGTTAACTTGTTGTGTCGGTTGAGCGAGCAGCGCATCCGGATCAAACCGCATCACGGCCGTGGTGGCCCCTACCCAAAGTTTGTTTTGTGCACTATCGTAATACATACACATATCCCGAAATTCATCATCCTTGAGGCCATCCACTTTCGTGAAGGTTCGAATTTTATTTTCTTTCACCAATAAGCAATTCAATCCATTGGGTGTGCCTATCCACAAACGACCTTTGCCATCAAAGGCCATTGAGCCAACAGTGCCGGAGGCTAATCCATCCTGATAGGTAAAGTGTACCGCACGATTATGCGTGTAGTCATATTTCACAACCCCGGTACCATCAAAGCCAATCCATAGATTATTTTGATCATCCCGAATGATGCGACTGATGCCACTCGCAATTTTTTTACACCCGGGAATGGTATCCAAAAAAACTTCCGATAACGAGTCCGTCTTTTTATTCCAATGCAATAATAGGTGTGACCTATTAACTCCAAACCAGAGATCACCGGAGTCATCTTCCACACAATTGGTATAATACCCATGGTAAAAATTGCCGCGTGGTCCATCTTTGGTGTAGTGCTGTATTTTCTTATCCTCAGCACGTACGCGAACCAAACCACCGCCTTTGTTTCCGCTAAACCATTGGTCGCCATTGCTGTGTTGGAATGCCAGGATTACAACTTCAGAATTTGGAAAATAAGGTTTCAAAAAATCTGAAGAATGACGCAAGGAGCCAGTGATTGGGTTGTACATCGTAAACCGTGTTCCGCCTCCTGTAAAAACAAGGTCATCACCCATTTCATTGGCACACCATACAGACGTAATAAGATTTTTACTGATAAGCTCCCAGTCGTCTTTTTCATCATCGAACCGATACAAATATGGCATTGGGAAAAATGAAAGATACGTGCGTTGATCCTTTCCCTTAAGAATGGTTAACGGAAAAATGTTGCGGCTCAGCGTTAGATCAAAATTATCCCAGGTACTAATCCGTTGATCGTTTGCTTTAAGCCTCGTAACACCTACATCCGATGCCAGCCAATAATTCCTCAGTACGTCTTCGTAAAATTGAAAGGCGTAAAAGTCTGATTTTCCATTTATCTTAAACAAAGCTGTTTCAGCCGACTCCATATTTACTATTCGGGCCGAATAACCTGCAGTGGATCCAATCCATAAAAAACGGTTATTGATAGGATGGACTAAGTTCTGTCCATAAATATTCCAATGCTTCAGCCTTTCTCCCTGCAGCGAATACCGGAATACACCGGTGTAATAATTTGCAAAGTAAAGCCAGTGGTTCGCACTGTCATAGAATTTAAATTCTAAATGATCCAGAGGTATTTCACTCTTAATAACATCAAACAGCTCAAGTTTTTTTTTCTCGGCATTGTATAGATAGTATTTCAAGCTGTTTCCGATCAGGTATATGCCGCGTTCGAGTTCGTAACCTTTGGCTGGTCTGGGTGCAGAACCGGGAGGTGTCACTATAGTGTCCAGAATATTGAAATTCTGATCCGTCAGAAAACACGTATCGATAACGGAAACAAAAAATTGATTGTTGGAGATTTTCTTTAAATCATGAACCTCTCGGTTCATAAAAGCCGGAACCTGATAGAATTGATTTGTTAGGGTATTCATCGTGATTAACCTGTAAGAACAAAGCATGGCCAGGCGACCAGGTACTGTCTCTGTTATACAGCCCCCTAGGCAAGGTGCCAATGATACATCGGGTGTGGAGAAGTAATTCCTGAAGTTAATGCCATCAAAACGGGTCAGTCCGGCATCGGAAGCGAACCACATAAAACCACGGCTATCTTGAAATACACTCACGACTCTATTATCAGGGAGGCCATTGCTCATGTCGTAATGGAACTGAGTAAAATTCTGCGCGGAGCATAACCAGACAGTAAGGAACAATATCGAAAAGAGTAAACCCCGCATTGCGTTAAGCCTAATGAGAATTTTTATGACACGGTTCCGCCAAACCGTAGCCTACTAAGGTAGCGACCATTTCACAAATGTACGTGACCTATCCCTAAAAGAAGGATAGTACAAACGTGGGATACGTTGTGGCTCTCTATCCCACGTTTTAGTCATTTTATTTTCCTTAGCAAAACTCAGTTTTGGTTTATGGAAAATTCAAGGACAACAAAAATCCTGGTGGTAGGTGCCACGGGCTTTTTAGGAATGGAAATTTGCCGGCAATTGATTGCAGCCAATAAAAATGTATTCGGGCTTGTTCGCAAAACGGCTGCAGAAGAAAAAGTAAGTGTGCTTAAACAATTGGGTGTTCAGTTGGTAGAAGGTGATCTTAAAGACCGGTCGTCCATTAAAAAAGCATTGAATGGAATTACCACGGTTATATCAACAGCTTCCTCTACTTTCTCCAGACAAGATGGGGACTCCATTCAAACGGTGGATAACGAAGGTCAGGCTACATTAGCGGATGAGGCAATCGCTGCCGGAATTCAACACTTTATTTACATTTCCTTTCCCTCCATGCCGGGCAATTTTCCTTTACAGGATGCCAAGCGGAGAGTAGAAAAAAAACTTGCAAACAGCAACATAACATACACCATTCTACAGCCTACATTCTTTGCAGAAGCCTGGCTAAGCCCTGCGGTTGGTTTTGATTTTATGAATGTGAAAGCAACGATTTACGGAGAAGGAAAAAATAAAATCAGTTGGATTACCATCCAGGATGTAGCTGCCTTTGCAGTGGCTTCCGTAGATAACCCTGCCGCAAAAAATAAAATAATTGAATTAGGCGGGCCCCATGCCTTGAGTCCGCTGGAAGTGGTTTCCATTTTTGAAAAAGCGGGTGGTAAAAAATTTGAACTTCAGCATGTACCCGTAGAAGCTTTGCAAGCGCAAAACAATGCCGCACCCGATGACTTGAGCAAAACCTTTGCAAGCCTGATGTTAACCTACGCGGCAGGTAATGAGATTAACATGCAGCAAACATTAAAGGCATTTCCAGTAAAACTGAATTCTGTGAATGACTATGCAACGCGTGTGATGCCGGCCAGTCAATCAGTATAATATCTGAAAACCAAAACATTTACTAAATGATACCGCTATGAAAAGAATTGCAACCCTGCTGGTACTAGCCATTTTACTGATGGCTGCCTCCACACCCGAAATGAATTCAGACACTCCCATTAAAGGAGCATGGAAATTAGTGCGCGCCCAATACGGTAACGGCACCATGGAAGGCCTCGGAGCGGATGAAGCTACCTACAAAATGTTTACCGGAACACGATGGTCTGCTACTTTCTATAATAAAGCCACCAAAAAAATTAGTGGAACAGGAGGAGGCACTTATAAAATCAAAGGTGATCAATACGAAGAAACAGTAGAATTTTTTAGCTGGGATCCTACAGTCGAGAGCAAAACCTTTACGTTCACCATGACTATTGAAAATGGAATGTTGCATCAAAAAGGAATCATTGAATACAAAGAAAATCCCAAATACCTCATTGATGAATGGTATGTGAGGGTTGATTAATTAATACAATCAACACACCCTGCAACAAATGGATAGGAGAATGCAACAGATGGCGAATTTGATAGAGTGTGTGAAATCTAACTTTGGTAATGAGAATTTACTTAAGAATTATGAATGCTAAAAGTTTATTCCGGTCAATTGCACTGTGCCTTGGTATTCTTTGCTGTACTATCGCAACAGCACAATTCACGTTTGTGGAGACTACGTATGCAGTACCCAATATTGGTGGCGGGGCCAGGACCAATGGAAGTACAATTCGATCAGCCGATTTCAACCATGATGGTTGGGCAGATATCGCCATGGTGGGATATCGCAAAATGATGGTCATGCTTGCAACCGGAAATGGTGCTTTTGCACCCGTTGACATCTATTACATAACGCCCAACCCTGCAACGGATAATGCAACCAATCTGGCTTTTGGTGACTTTGATGAAGACGGCCATATTGATATTGTTGTTTCTCCAGGCGATGCCTATTTCTATAGTATTGGTGCAATTATTTTTTATGGTACAGGAAGCGGTACTTTCAACCCTGCAGCGGCCCTACCTTCTCCCCATATAGGTTCAGATCTTGTTCAGGTAGCTGACTTAAATAATGATGGCCACGATGATGTCTTGTCGGCATACTGGCCCAATCGTTATGTTCATTTAGGCACAGGCACCGGCACGTTCAACTCAAGTTATACTCCAGGTCTTCCTTTTCACACATTTATTTTTTTTAAAGACGTGAATAATGATGGTTTTCTTGATTTCGCATCAGGATATGGTCCTACAAGAATCAATTTAGGAGATGGGACCGGGAATTTCAGTACCGCATTTACCTTTCCCTCCGACCCCGGTAGTAATGCGATTCTGGAAGACATGGATGGCGACAACATCGTTGACCTGGTGGCGCAACAGCAATATGTCATTGTGATCTTCAAGGGAAATGGTGATGGAACCTTCCAAACAGCTCCATTTGCAAGCCTTGTTCCAACCAATAACATTACAACGCATGATGTAAAGGTGGTTGATATCAATAATGATGGTAATAGAGATGTTCTTGTAACACACAGCAGATCAGCAGGCACCAATCGCACTTTTATACTTGCATACCTGGGAGATGGCATTGGCGGATTTGGTACAGAAACATTTCTTGCCGCGAGCCAGCCATCTTCACTTGATGATTATATGCAATTTGATGTTGCTGACTTAAACAATGACGGCAGGTTAGATTTTTCGATTAAAGGTCAAAATGACGAAGTGTGGGTGCTTTTAAATACAACACCACCAACACCAAGTATTGCATCATTCACGCCAATCTCCGGCCCCATCGGCACAATGGTAACCATTACTGGAACAAACTTTGATACAACTCCAGCGAATAACATTGTTATGTTCAATGGCACTGCTGCAACAGTAACGGCAAGCACATCCACAAGTATTACCGCAACAGTGCCGTCAGGTGCTACCACCGGGCCTATTTCGGTTACGGTGGGAGGCAATACGGCAACCAGTGCAACCAACTTTACAGTTGCGCCATTTAACATTTCTTATACAGCACCTTTAAGTGTAACGGTAGGTTCAACTCCTAGAGAAGTTGTTGTTGGGGATGTTGATGGGGATGGACATAAAGATCTTGTCGTTTCAAACTTCGGCAGTGGTAGTATTAGTTTTTTAAAAGGCATTGGAAACGGCTGCTTCCAGAGTGCTTTGAATTTTAACACTGGCCCGAACTCGCACGGCCTGGCACTCGCTGACCTCAACCAGGATAGCAGATTGGATTTGGTCGTAACAAAGGGCTCTAACATTACCAGTTTCACTTCGCTTAGCGTGCTGTTCGGCAATGGAGTTTCCTTTGATCCACAAAGCGACTACACTACAGCCCCAATCCCAAGAAGTCCCAATCATGTTAATGTTGGTGACTTTAATAAAGACGGATGGCCTGACGTGATTGTGGCAAACAATAATCCCTCTGGAAGTTTTAGTATACTGTATAACAATGGCAACGGAACTTTTGCTACAGGTGTGGATTTTCCAAGTGCCAATGGTCCCGCTTTTTTTGTGGCCACCGATGATGTGAATGGAGACACTCACCCCGATGTGGCAATTGCAAGCTACTATAACAATACGGCAAGTATCTTCCTTAATAATGGACTGGGCAGCTTTACCCCTGAAACTACATATCCCTCGGCAGCAGGCCCACACTATGTTGTATTGAAAGATTTGAATGGTGACAGCCGCCCCGAAATGATTGTCGCCAACGCTATAGCAAATTCAATTAGTGTTTTTCTAAACAATGGGACCGGATCGTTTTCCTCTCCTGCAATTTATGCGACAGGAAACTACCCAACCACCCTTTCTGTAGCCGACATGGACAATGATGGTAAGCTTGATTTAGTAGTTGGTAACGCTAATAGTGGCTCCATCACCGCTTTACCTGGAGATGGAGTGGGTGGATTTGGGGCTTATCAAAGTTTTTCTGTTGGTGGCCAGCCCTACAGTGTTGCTACCGGTGACTTTGATGAGGATGGGAAATTGGATATAGTTTCCGTTGATCTGAGCAGCAATAAAGTCACCCTTCTTCGAACCCTGAGTAGTTCTACCTGTCTTCCACCAACCATAACTAGTTTTTTGCCTGATACCGGCCCTATTGGCACAACGGTAACCATTACCGGAACAAACTTTGATCCCGTTGCTGCTAACAACACTGTAAAATTTAATGGCGTAGATGCAGAAACACCATCAACTGCATCTGCAACGAGTTTGACAGTTACTGTACCTACAGGGGCTACAACCGGGCCTATTTCTGTAACCACAATCGCTGGTACGGGCATCAGCTCTACCAACTTTACAGTGACCTGCACCCCACCTTCGCCACCCACCGCATCTTCTGTTTCCCGCTGCGGAGATGGAACTGTTACCCTTACCACTTCAGGCGCCACCGGCACCCAGGAATATCGCTGGTATGATGTAGCGAGTGGTGGAACTTCACAAAGTTCAATAGCAACCTTTACTACACCATCACTTACCACCACAACTTCATTTTACGTTTCAATTTTTGATGTAGCCACCAGTTGCGAAAGCAGTCGCACACAAGTGGATGCCATTATCAACACACCTCCAGCTTCACCGAGTCCAGTTAACAACAGCGGTTGCAGCGGTACCAGCATTTCTCTTTCAGCATCAGGAGGTTCTTCAGGCCAATACCGCTGGTACTCGGTTGCCACAGGCGGAACTGCAGATGCCGCACAGCAAAATGATTCGTTTACTACACCTGCCCTCACAACAACCACTTCTTATTGGGTAGCCATCAATGATGGAGCTTGCGAAAGTTCACGTACCGAAGTAATTGCTACCGTTATTCCCTTACCAGCAGCACCCGGAGTTCAACCGGTGAGCCCGGTTTGTCCAGGCTCCGATGTAACCCTGACCGCTACCGGTGGAACAGATGGTCAATACCGATGGTATAACAATGCCGTACTCATCACCGGGGAAGTAAACAGTACGTACTTGATCACCAATCTCACCTCCACGAAAACTTTCCAGGTTGCCATTTATGATGGCACCTGCGAAAGCAATAAAACTTCCGCAACGGCCAGCGTGCAAAATTGTACTGCACCAATTGTTGCCAGCACTACTGCTACCGCATTCATTGAGGGCATTGTAACCATCGACTTGGAGGAACTGGTTACAGACGATGAAGATAACATTGACCTATCCCGCTTACAAATAACCATGCAGCCCACCAGTGGCGCCTCTGCCGAACTGGTTGGATTTGAATTGAGAATCAACTATGCCGGTTATCCATTTGTCTGGGAAGATCAGGTTGGCATTGAAGCGTGTGATATGACAGACTTGTGTACCGATCAACAACTCACCATTGAATTAGGTGGGGAGATTACTGTGTATAATGGCTTTTCGCCCAATGGCGATGGACTGAACGAGTTTTTCAAAATTCAATACATCGACATTTTACCTGAAACCCAATCGAACCAGGTTATGATTTACAACCGATGGGGCGATGAGGTGTTTTCAATTCGTGACTACAATAATGATGATCGTGTGTTCAAGGGTGACAACAATGGCGGCAATAAACTCCCTACAGGTACCTATTTCTATAAGATAATTTTTTCAGGTGGTAAAGAAACTGTTACTGGATTTCTGGAACTGAAATACTAACCCTCCACCTAACCTTAACCTGTATGAAGAACTTCAACGACCAACCATGATAACGCTTAGCCCCGGTATTTTATCAAATTGTTTATCAGCTGTAATTATTGGTAAGCTTAATGTTATTGCTGAGGCGGCAATGATGGCATCGGGTAATTTAATCTTCATCGTTTGCCTGATCTCTATCACTTTACTTTTAATCAAAGGTGAAATGTCCACTACGGTGCATTGGTTAATAAATGCTTTTGTTCTGATCATTTCTGTTTTCGTAATACCTGGTTTACTGAGCAACTCCAGTTCAGTAATAAAGGAAAGTTTGGTGTCCATGCCCTGCAACAATTCGGCCAGGTGCTCATCGCCACTCAAAAGGTATATGGCAATATTCGTGTCGCAGAAAGCCTGCAGGTCAACTCCATTCATCTCGCATCCGTTTTTGAGCAACCAGACCGTCTTCTTTCCATTTTACCGTGCCGCAAAATTTTTTAGCATCCAGTTTTTTTCCTTGCTTCAATTTTCTTGCAGCGCTTATCAGGTCTTGGCGCTTCGTTTTGCGCGTAATGTATATGGTCATAGCAACCAATTTATTTTATCAAAAATAATCAAAAAAATCAGCTGTGTTATGCCTTAACACCGGATTTCCGGAACTGAAATACTAAACCTCTACATAAACTTAACGTGTATGAAGAATTTAATCCTTCTTTTCCTGATGCAGTTCGCTCTCAACGCTTTTGCGCAGCAAGATCCGCTGTATTCGCAATACATGAACAACCCGTTTGTAATCAACCCGGCTTATGCAGGGTTTACCAATAACCTTTCAACGGCTGTGAGTTACCGTCAGCAGTGGGCCGGACTTGAGGGCAGCCCGAAAACCCTGAACGCTTATGGACATGTTTCTCTTTTCCACAATCGAATGGGCACAGGTCTCATGATTTCATCTGATCAAATCGGAAGCAATACCGTAACGGAAGTATCTGGAAGCTACTCTTACCGCATTCAGCTCGATAATAAGAGAACTTTGTCGTTTGGCTTGCAGGCCGGTGCAGCCAATTATGTGGTCGATAACTCAAAAGTCAATACCGCAGATCCTGGCGATCCATTGTTTGAAGGATCCACGAGTGAAATCAAACCCAGCTTTGGCGCAGGTATGATATACTCAACCGATCTTCTCTTTCTGGGTTTTTCGGTACCGCGCATGCTCAAGTCAACGGCAACAGATGATGGTGTAACTTCCACACTCTATACCCAACACTATTATATTGTTAGTTCTTGCTTACTTTTCCTGACTAATCGGCTTCGCTTTAAACCTTCCGCCCTGGTGAGATTCGTAAGCGGTGCCTCACCATCTGTCGACCTGAATGCTTCAGTTATTCTGTACGAGAATTATCAGGCCGGTATACTGACTCGAAATTTTAACACATACGGTTTATTCCTTCAGGGAATTTTCAAAAACTCATTTCGATTGGGCTATGTGTTTGAAGTACCCACCGGAAATTCCGTTGGAGTCAATTTTACAACGCATGAAATTACCATAGGATTCAATACGAACCTCCTAAGCTTTCATGACAATAGTTCCGCTAGAAGTTTTTAATTTTTTAACAATCTTCGGTTAATCCGTTTCACAAAACCAGGACCTTCATAGATGAAGCCGGTGTAGATCTGAATAAGGTCGGCACCGGCTTTTAGTTTTTCAATTGCATCTTGTTCCGACATAATTCCACCCACACCAATGATCGGGAAATCTTTTCCCAACTGCTTGCGCAGATAGCGGATTACTTCCGTGGCATGATCGCGAAGCGGTTTACCACTAAGTCCACCATTCCCGATTTTTTCAAGTTGCGTTTGAGAAGTTACCAAACCATCACGCGAAATAGTAGTGTTGGTGGCAATCACACCATCTGTTTTTGTTTCTTTCAGGATGCTGATCACATCATCAAGTTGCTCAACGGTTAAATCGGGGGCGATCTTAAGTAGAACAGGTTTCGGATTTTCTTTCGACAAGCTGAGTGACTTCACATACGAGAGAAGTTTACGCAACGGTTCCTTTTCCTGAAGCTCACGCAAACCTGGGGTGTTAGGCGAGCTTACATTTACCACAAAGTAATCAACGTATGGATGCAGTGCTTCAACACAGTAAGCATAATCATCCAGTGCTTTTTCATTGGGTGTGACTTTATTCTTTCCAATGTTTCCGCCTACAATCACACTACTTTTTCTTTTCTTCAAACGCTTCACAGCTTCCAATACCCCTCCATTATTAAATCCCATGCGGTTGATCAGGGCCTGATCTTGCGGAAGTCGGAATAAGCGCGGCTTGTCATTTCCGGGCTGTGGTTGTGGCGTAAGTGTTCCTATTTCAATAAAACCAAACCCGAAGCACGACAACTCATCGATTAGTTTGGCATCTTTATCGAACCCAGCCGCTAACCCAACCGGGTTTTCAAACGTTAACCCGAATAACTTCCGTTGAAGTTTCGGATTTTTATACTGAAAGGCGAGTCGCAAAACAGGTCTTAAACCAAGAAAACCTGCAAAGCGTAACAACCGGAAAACCGCATGATGAATTTGCTCCGCATCAAACAGAAAGAAAAGGGGCCGGATTAAGAAATGATACATTACGCACTACAATTTTTGGTGCTAATTAGAAAATTATACTTTTGTAACCAATTAATTAAACACCATTGAACGTATGAAAAAAATACTCCTTGTTATCGGCCTTTTTGCTGTAATGGCGCTGGCCTCGCCTGTTTTCTCACAAATCAACCATCGCGTTGGCCCCATGATTTCATTTGCAGGAGGCGATGTAGATGAAACAGGTATTGGTCTTGTTGGTGAATTTGGCGTGGCACAAAAAGTTTCAATTGCCCCTCAGTTTATTCTCTATTTTCCTGGTGATGACTACAATTTTTTTGAAGTAAATCTGAATGCCAACTATTATTTCTTTAATCAAGATGTTTTTGAAATGTATGGGTTAGGAGGGCTCAATGTTGCTCATGCCGGTTATGATGGACCAGGAGAGGACTATTCTGATACAGAAATTGGTCTAAATCTGGGGATTGGGACTAATTTCCAACTTGGTAAAAAATTTGTTCCTTTTGCAGAGTTTCGTTTTACTATTGGCGAATACGATCAATTTGCACTAGGGCTTGGCGTTAAATTCAACCTTAACTAGGTTCGCAACTGAAATAAAAAAAGCTGGCAAATTTGTCAGCTTTTTTATTTTACTTCCTTTCTGGAATTTTCTTAAAAGCTTTCTTCACACATCTGTCCAGTAGCTTTTTTCCTTTTGCTTTGGTTACATCCATTGTTCCGGTAGCCGTCCAAACAGAACTCTTTTTTGCCTTGTCTTCAATATCGATGATTAAGGTACCCTGCGTAAATTCACGCGACCATTGATTGGGCTGATCGACCAGCGCAGCATTGTCAACGGGTGTTCCTCCCAGCGGGCCCAGGTCTTCGGTCTCCAGTTGCGGTGAGATTTCAACCACATACGAAACCGACACATCTGCCGATTCGGTCGAATACACATATCCTTTTCCTTCCAACTCGCGAACCACAGAATTCTTAAACTCAGAATAAAATATATCGTTGTCAATTTTTCTAACACCCTCAGTTGCTATCTCACCTTTTTCAACGTTAAAAGTTTGATACTTCTTCAAGTCAATTCCTTGTTGCATTGAGATTTTAAATGATTGTGCATCTGTTGCTGTATAAGCTGCAACGACAAATAGGATTGGCAAAATATTCTTCATAAAAAATTTTGAGAAAAATACGAATAAATACATTAGCATGGTTAAAACCCGGGAATACTTCCCATCGAAGATCGCGGATGAAATTCTCCGATCACCTACCGCAGGTAGGAAGAGGTGTCTTACATCTTAAAGATGCAGAACACCTACTTAAGACCGTGGATGAAATTCCGTTATCACCTGTCGTAAATAATCCCGATCCAAATGGGTATAAATTTCGGTGGTTGTAATGGACTCATGCCCCAGCATTTCCTGTACGGCACGTAAATCGGCTCCGCCCTCAATTAAATGAGTGGCAAAGGAATGCCGGAATGTATGCGGACTGATTGTTTTCTTCAACCCAATAATTTTTGCCAGTTCTTTAATCACTGTAAACACCGTTACACGCGTTAACCGCTTTCCCCTCCGGTTCAGAAAAACATCGGCTTCAAATCCCTTCTGCACCGGAATATTTACCCTGATCTCTTCTATATAAATTTTTAGAAATTTCAAGGCATCCCTGCCTATCGGTACCAGTCGCTCTTTGTTTCCCTTTCCGATTACCCTCAGGAATCCAACATCGAAGTAAATATGATTCAGTTTCAGTCCAACTAACTCCGTTACACGCAAGCCCGAACTGTACAATACTTCCAGCATGGCACGATTGCGGCCTCCTTCAGGTTTAGAAAGATCTATAGCATTCAATAGTTTTTCTATTTCCGGGTAACTTAAGGTATCGGGCAGCTTGCGTCCGATTTTCGGTCCTTCTAAAAGCTCAGTAGGGTCTTTCTCAAGCAACTCTTCAAACAACAGGTATTTATAAAATCCCTTCACGCCAGAAAGAATGCGCGCCTGGCTGTACGCGCTCATACCTAATTCATTCACATACTCCAGGAATCCCTGCAGGTGTTTTGTTGTACAAGTAATCGGGCTCACTTTGGGATGGGTCATCTCCATGAATTGCTTCAATTTGGTAACGTCTCGTTCATAGGCCTCAATGGAATTCTCTGATAAAGAACGCTCCAATTTCAGATAATGGGTAAAATGCCTGATATGTAAATCCCAGTTCAATGTTTCAGGTTTCGCGTTTCAAGTTAAAGGATAAACACATCAAACCAAGAAACCCTGCCTGCCAGCAGGCAGGCTGAAACCTGAAATTTTCCATATCTTCACGATATGAAAATCCAAATCATCAATGGTCCGAATTTAAATCTGCTGGGTGTTCGTGAAGAAGATATTTACGGCAGTCGAGATTTCGAAAATTATTTAGAAGAGTTGAAAGAACGATTCCCTAAAGCTGAATTACACTATTTCCAGTCAAATGTGGAAGGTGAACTGATCAACAAACTCCACGAAGTCGGCTTTTCGTTTACAGGAATCATTCTGAATGCAGGGGCCTATACTCACACGTCAATTGCACTCCACGATGCCATAGGAGCCATCAAGTCTCCCGTTGTGGAAGTTCATATTTCAAACATTTACGCCCGGGAAGAATTTAGGCATAAGAGCCTGATTACTTCAAAGTGCAAAGGGTTAATTTCTGGATTTGGTTTAGATAGTTATGTACTTGCTCTGAACTTTCTCACATCTAAACGAGGCTAGCATGAAATTTCTATTCATTCAATTTCTCTTTATAACATTTCTTACCTCATCTGTTTATGCCCAACCAAGTGAAAAGCAGATTTTGATAACAATCGCGAATGACTTCTTTCAGGCCCTCGAAAAACAGGATACTACTGCGCTTCATAAACTATTTATGAAGGGGTCCAGCAGTTATTTTGTACGCGACTCAGAAAAAGCACCCGTTCAAACAGGTGTTCGGTCTTTTACACAAATCACTTTTAAACCTGATCGTGTAATCACCGAGAGAATGCGCGAAAGCGAAGTTATTGTACATATTGATGGACGAATTGCTGTTGCCTGGGTTCCATATGACTTGTGGATTAACCAGGAATTCTCACACTGCGGTGTTGATGTTTTTACATTTATTAAAACAGAAACAAAGTGGGAAATTGCCTCCATTGCTTATTCGATGGTACCTGAAGGGTGTAACACAAAAAAATAAATCATGATTTCCTTCTATCCCGGTCCATCCCGCGTTTACGATGAAATCCCTGCTTACGTAAAAGATGCAGCACGCCTGGGCATCATGAGTCTGAACCATCGCAGTGATGAATTCGTGGCCCTGTCAAAAAAAACAATTGGCTTGCTCAAACAAAAACTGAGCATTCCTAAAAACTATACTGTTTTTTTTACCTCCTCAGCTACCGAGTGCTGGGAAATTATTGCCCAATCGTGGATAACCAGTAAGAGTTACCATTTGTACAATGGTGCCTTCGGGCAAAAATGGTTCGAGTATACCCGTAAAATAAAATCCGGAGCTACCGCTTTACCCTTCGATCGTGAAATTGAAATTGATCCATCTTCCTTTGCGTTTGTCGAAAGTAAAAGTGTAATCTGCATTACACAAAACGAAACATCGAACGGCACACAGGTTGCAAACAAAACCATTGCCACTATTAAGAAAAATAACCCTGACAGCATTGTTGCTATTGACGCTACATCGTCAATGGCCGGAATAATTCTTGACTTTAAATCTGCTGACATCTGGTTTGCTTCTGTTCAAAAATGTTTTGGTTTACCTGCCGGCATGGGCCTTATGGTTTGTTCGCCACGTTCCATCGCGCGTGCGCAAGAAATCAACAACACACAGTTTTATAACAGCATTGTGTTTATGAACACAATGATGGAAAAATGGCAAACTCCCTTTACGCCCAATGTGTTGAACATCTATTTATTAGTGCGGGTTCTTGAGAAAGTTGAATCCATTCGCAAGGTTCATAAACAAACGGTGAGCCGTTACAAGGATTGGAATTCTTTCCTGCAAAAAACAAAAAAACTCAACCACCTGATCAGCAATAAATCGGTTCACTCCTATACGGTTTTGCCGATAGCTGGTACCTCTGAATCCGTTGCCAACATCAAAAAAAAGGCAAAGGCAAACGGCTTTTTATTGGGTGAAGGTTATGGCGAATTGAAATCAACAACCTTTCGTATTGCCAATTTTCCGGCCCTGAAAAATCAAGAAATAAAGAAGCTGAAGAACTTTTTTGCCAAACACGTATAGGTGACATCATTTTTTTATTTTAGCTCCTTATGATTTGAGTGAATGGAGCTATACTACACCTTTTCGATTCTGATTGTCTTAGCCGCGGTATTCTCATTTTTAAACCTGCGGTTCTTAAAACTACCATCCACCATCGGCATCATGCTCATTGCCATGGTCGTGTCGGTGACCATGGTGGCAGCCGGCCGATCGTATCCTGAACTCGTCAATAAATTCTCGGGCATTTTGGCAAGCGTTAATTTCACCGAAGTGATGATGGGCGCCATGCTAAACTTTCTTTTGTTTGCAGGGGCGATCCATATCAGCATGCACGATTTGCGCAAACAGCGCATTCCCATCATTATTTTTTCAACACTTGGCGTAATCATTTCCACAATTGTGGTGGCGGTGTTACTCTATTATATATTTCTCTTTTTCCAAATTCCTGTTCCGTTCATACAATGCCTCATGTTTGGATCGCTGATCTCGCCTACCGATCCTATTGCCGTAATCGCCATCCTTAAAAAAGCCGGCATCCGCAAGTCGCTTGAAATTAAAGTAGCGGGTGAATCCTTGTTCAATGATGGTGTAGCCGTCATTCTGTTTTCATTATTCCTGCAACTTGCCCGGGGCCGAGAAGTGGATCTTACCTTCAAACACATTATCGGACTGTTTGTTCAGGAAACAGGTGGTGGCCTCCTGGTCGGTTTCCTGATCGGCTACATCGGTTCGCACGGGATCAGGCGAATCAATAGCTACAACGTAACTGTTATGATTACCCTGGCCATCGTAATGGGTGGCTACCTGGTTGCCCGATACCTGCATATTTCCAGTCCGCTTACCATGGTGGCGGCCGGGCTGGTGATTGGCAACTATGGCAAAGCCACTTCCATGTCGGCAGCCGACAAAGATTACCTCGATAAATTTTGGGAGTTGATCGATGAAATTCTTAACGCCATGTTGTTCCTCATCATCGGATTTGAATTATTATTAATACCTGACCTGCAACAATACTGGAAAATTGGTTTACTCTCAATTGCCGTTGTACTGTTTGCCAGGTTCATCTCCATTTGGTTGCCCATCCGGTTCGTTCCAAAAATCGGGACGTTCGATAAAAAAACAATTACCATTCTGGTGTGGGGAGGCTTACGCGGTGGCGTTTCTGTTGCGCTGGCCCTCACCATTGACGACTACATGCATCAGCAACTTTTTATTTCCATCACGTATTACATTGTGGTATTTTCAATTTTAATACAAGGGCTGACAATTGGCAAACTAACATCGCTACAGCGGATGAAAGGTTAATCATAGAGAGAAATATCCTCTTAACATAGGCCGGACTCAAATCCGGCTTTTTGTTTTAGCTTTGTACAAACAAAAATGTATGTTCGATCTTAAGGAAATCCTCTCCGTTACCCTCATCTTGTTTTCTGTGATCGATATTATCGGATCCATCCCATTCATCATCATCATCAAGAAAAGAGAGGGCCGCATTCATACTGAAAAGGCAACCCTTATTTCGGCAGTGCTGATGGTGGGCTTCCTTTTTCTGGGTCAATCCATTTTAAAACTCTTTGGTCTTGATGTCGCCTCCTTCGCGGTGGCCGGATCGTTTGTCATCTTTATTGTGGCCATGGAAATGTTGCTTGGAATTACCCTTATCAAAGATGACCCCGAAGCTTCGGGTTCAGGATCGGTGGTGCCGCTGGCCTTTCCGCTGATTGCCGGTGCCGGTACCCTCTCTACAATACTTTCATTACGAGCCGTGTATTCAGAAGCGAATATTCTGGTAGGCATACTGCTCAATCTTATTTTTGTTTACATCGTTCTACGCTCTTCCTCCTGGCTGGAACGAAAACTGGGCACATCGGTATTTGCTGTTTTACGAAGGGTGTTTGGAGTGATTCTGTTAGCCATTGCGGTTAAGATTTTCAAAGACAATGTGAGTTTCTGAGATGATTAAAATCTATACGGATGGTCAGCTCGGAGAATTCTAAGTAAAGGCATAGGATAGAATGGCAAAAAAAAAATACTATGTAGTTTGGGTTGGGCGAAAAACCGGAATATTTGAGACTTGGGAGGAGTGCAGCAAACAAATTTCAGGTTTTGCTAAATCTATTTTCAAATCTTTTGAAACAAGAGAATTAGCAGAACAAGCGTTTAAACGTTCAAGTAAAGAATTCATAAAAAAAAGCACTTATAAAAGAGAAAAACCTACAACAAAACAACTATCCATAATTGGCAAACCTGTTAAGGAAAGTATTTCAGTTGACGGTGCATGGAACAACGTAACAGGCGTAGCTGAATATCAAGGCGTTCATACAGAAACGGGAGAAATTATATTCAAAGGTGGGCCTTTTGAAGATGGAACAAATAATATAGTCGAATTTTTAGCAATTGTTCACGCACTAGCCTACTGTAAATTAAACAACATAAAAATTCCTATATACTCTGACAGCAGAAATGCTATTGGTTGGGTGAGAGACAAAGAAGCAAGAACCAATCATGCCAAGAGTGCTAAAAACAAGAAACTATTTGAGCTTATTGATAGAGCAATCAAATGGCTAAATGAAAATACTTATAGCAATAAAATTCTTAAATGGGAAACAAAAGCTTGGGGAGAAAACCCAGCAGATTTTGGAAGAAAGCAGTGAAGAATAATCCTTACTGTTTGCAATTCATTGCAGACTTATACACATCAACACTCCACACACTCAAAAACGGAAGGGTTATCGCATACGCAAGGGTTACACGCCAATCGGAAAACGTCATTTGCACCAGAACGGTTTGCAGTAAATAAAAGAATGGCACAATAACCATTCCGAACCCAACTTTTAACGAACCTTTAAATTCGCGTGTCACAAATTTTTTAAGCAGCCACGATATAATAGAATATGGAAGAAAGTTATTGATCCATACGTAAAGATGTAACGGAAGCGCGGCAAGAAGTGAAAAGTAATTCACCGGTTTTTTAACGGCTTTCAGTGGTTGCACTTTCCAGTTTGCGACAACCGCCTGGTCTTCCTTCAGTTGCTCCACTAAATCTTTCTTATTTCTGTTTTGTTGAAGGTAGGCTTCTATTGCTTCATAGTTATCCGCCTCAATATGAACCATCAGCGGTAGCAATCCGGCTTTAGTCTTTTCAAGTACCGCATCATAAAACTCACGCTCTGAAAGAGATCTAAAAGATTCATCCAACGGAATGGCCTTACCATAATTCACTAAAACGCGCGACCTGAAGTGATAGTAGTGATCATATTGCACACCCACCGGTACGATATAGAGCGGTTGCTTCCAGTCATTCTCCTGCAGGGTGGTAAGCGCAATTCGGGCAAACCCTTTTTGAAGCGCACGAAGTTGATACCGCATGGCCTGGTCACCCTCGCCAAAAACAAGTATGGATTTCCTTGCGCTCAGCAAATCGATACAAGCACGAAAAGTTATATCATTATTACGAAGCCCCTTAACACCATCTCTAAACCGGTACACCGGCAGCATGTGAAAAGACGTAAGAATTGCGCGAACAAATCTATTATTAAAGACTCCGGCACGCGTTAAAAACCAGGGTTCATCTTTGGTGCTGCAGGCAATCAGGATGGCATCCTGAAAAGCATTTTGATGATTGACTACAAAAATAATCGGAACATTTTTAGGAATATTCCGCTCTCCATTCACCTGCCATTTCCGAAAAAAAAACCAAAGCACAGTTGTTACATACACCCTTACTGTTTTATACCAAAGTACACCCACCATGACTTTACAATATTTCCTGTTCGGTTAATACAATCCCTCTTTCACTCAATTCCCTTAGAATGGGCTCATACAACTCTTTCTTTACAGGAATCACTACTCCTCTGCTGCCGATCTTATTTTCAAGTAATAGCTTTGCCGCAATCCCCAATGGCAGCCCAACCGTTTTAGCCATAGCCGTGTAGGTTGAATCATCGCCTGTAGCCACCAATGATGCCTGAATTTCTTTTTTCGATCCATTCACTTCATACATAAAGCGATGCCACATCACAATCAAATCTTTGTCTTCAGACTTTAACTTCCATTTCTTATTAAGGATATGCTCTAACACCTGGGCAGGTGTGCCTTCTTTGATTCCGATTAATTCCCGATCAAAAAAACCTGACCAGCGCAATCGCTGCATCTCCGGCCCGTTCGGTAAAATTTTAAAGGTCAAACAAATTTTTTCTTCCACCATCAACTGAGAATCAAAATTCAAAAATGCATTGATGAAGTCGCGGTGTGTCATGCGCTCAAGTCCTTCCATTAAATATGAATCATCACAGCATCCTAATTGCGCCAACACATCCCACGTGGCACAATATCCCTTATTACGAAGGGTTCCGCGCAACATGCTGTTGATACCGTGTAAACCATAGGTTGTCAAATATTTTAGAGAGTCGCGGTTGGCATATCCTTCATACTCGCCATAGCCGGGAACGGTGACCGGTGTAATTCTTTTGAACAACTGCTGGTATGGAATGTATTTATACTGGCCTTGTTGCAGAAATTTTGCCGTGCCCTGCCCTGCCATTACAACATTGCGGGGGTTCCAGGTGAATTTATATCGCCATGGGTTTTCCGGATCTGTATCGGGTGAAATTAATCCGCCTGTAAAACTATCAAATGAAAGCATGGCGCCACCTTCGGCTTTTATTTTATCAATCACCTGCATGGCGCTCATGTGATCAATGCCCGGGTCGAGTCCGCACTCGTTGAGCAATAGTATATTTTTTGATTTTGCCTCCTCATGAAACCCTTCCATTTCTTTCGAAACATAACTGGCTGTTAGCAGATGTTTACTGTTATAGAGACAAAGACTCGCCACCAGCGGATGAAGATTTGCCGGTAGCAGGGATATTACCACATCGGCAGTTTGAATGATGCCATGACAGGTTTCATCGTGCACGTCAAAGAAAACAGCCTGGCCACGGGTGGACCCTCCAATGCGTCTGCGGGCTGCTTCTTCTGACACATCGCCCACCAAAATTTTCCAATCGTAAACGGTAGCCTGCTGAAGCAGATACGCAATCAAAGCGGAGGATGACCTGCCGGCCCCTAATACTAAAACGGTTTGCATAGCATTTTTAAAGCAAATGGCAAAGTACCCAAATGCTGCTGAATGTAGAATTAAGTCTGAAAATTTTTAACTTACATTTCTTACTTCAAAACCCTATGAAGGATATCGCTTTCTTCAAAAAATTAGACGACCTGGATACTGAATCCAAGTATCTGGTTCATAAAGCAAAAGAGGCTGCCCAGCATGCCTATGCCCCCTATTCAAAATTTAATGTGGGTGCGGCCATCATTCTGGAAGATGGCACCGTGATAACCGGAAGCAACCAGGAAAACGCAGCGTACCCGTTATGCATGTGTGCCGAACGTGTTGCGTTGTATGCCGCAACTTCAATGTATGCCGGAAAAAAAATTGTTAAAATGGCCATTGTCGCACACAAAAAGAATCATAAAGAACTTACCCCGGCTGCCTCTTGTGGTGCCTGCCGTCAGGTGATGGTTGAATTTGAAGAACGCCAACATAGACCATTTGAGGTCATCTTGTTTGCCGCAGAAGACAAGTGGATCAAGACCCCATCGGCTGTATCCCTTCTCCCTTTCGTTTTTTCGAAAGACAATCTTGACCATGATTCAAAAAAATAATTTTACTCATTGTCGGTCTGGCTTGTCGAAAACTTACTTAATTGAGGCATGAATTTCTTCCGTAACCGGTCGCTGAAACAACTTTCCATCATGCTGGCTGCAGCCTTTATGGTGGTTATTACGCTTCAATTGCTGTGGTTACAGTACCGGCATAGCTGTGTTGAGTCAATTCAAAATCAGATTGATTTCATCAGAACCGTACAGTTTAACAACCAGCGGTTGTCCCTTCAACTTCAACAAGCACAACAGGATGCTTCGCTTTCAGCCCAGGTTATTTCGCAGGTAAAGCAGCAAGACCTTCATTTTCAGTTAATTGAAACCGGTGGCAGGGTTCCGGGGTCGAATGCCTTTTTGCCGCGTTTACAACGGCTGCCAAAAATTACGTTTGACAACCTGATGACTCTTTGGTCGAATCATCGGAAGCAAATCCTTGACTTTAACACTATATCCGTTAAAAACCCGTCTGACATCCAGGCGCAGTCTATTCTTGTTTCTGACTGGCTGGGCAAACTGTCGGATGATTTATACGATGAAGTTGTTGCCGCTAAAAAAAGCGCCTCCTCTGCCATGCTCATCATTATAATGAGCGACATGCTTCTGCTTGCCGCTTTTATCTTTTGGTTCAACCGTTCAATTCTTGTCCATCTCACCCGAATGGAAGAAAATACCATTCTCCATAACCACACCAATGGTTTTAGAAAAAATGAAATAGGATCACTGGCCACTCAGGTAAACGAAGTAATCGAGCAATTGCGTGATGCAACCGATTTTGTGAAAGGAATTGGCGAAGGGAAGCTTGACATGGACTATCAGGCAGAGTTGGACAGCAACTACACGCCCGGTAAAAACAAACTAGCCGATGAGCTGATTGCCATGCAAAGCAAGCTGAAGGCTGTTAACATAGAAGACCAACGGAGAAAATGGACCAACGAAGGGCTGACCAAGTTTGTTGATATTCTGCGTAACGCCAACGACAATGTTCAAACCCTTGGCGATAAAATTATTTCATCGTTGGTTCAATACACAGGGTCAAATCAGGGCGGACTGTACATTTTAAATGATGACGATGAAAATAACCGCCACCTGGAGCTTATCTCCCTGTTTGCCTTTGATATTAAAAAATTTGAGAAGCAACGCATCAAATTAGGCGAAGGAATTTTAGGACAAACCTTTTTAGAAAAGGAAACCACCTACCTCACCAACATGCCCGATGATTTCACACGGATCACCTCCGGCCTGGGAGATGCCACACCAAAATCCCTTTTAATAGTACCCCTAAAGGTCGACAAAGAAGTGTATGGAATTGTTGAATTGGCTTCGTTCCGTGAATTTGAACCGCACGAAATCAATTTTGTTGAAAAGTTAGGCGAAACAATTGCTTCTACCCTTTCATCCGTGAAGGCGAACCAGAAAAACAAACGACTACTGGAGCAATCGCAGCAGCAAACAGAAGAAATGCGTGCCCAGGAAGAAGAGATGCGCCAGAATATGGAAGAACTTACCGCCACGCAGGAGGGAATGAACCGGTTGTTACAAGAAGCACAGGATAAGGAAACTTACCTCAACAACCTGATGGATGCCACCACCGATGCGATCGTAGCAATTGACAGAGACTACAGGGTGGTGCTGCGCAACAACGCCCCGCTCTTTGATGGTTTTACCTCCCAGGGAATCAAGTATGAAAAAGGGTACTATGTATTGGGCCTTTTCAAGCAGGAAGAATTTGAATACCACAAAGGAATTTACGACAAAGCCTTTGCAGGCGGTACCGTAAAGGTTACGAAGGAATATTTCGGAAGAAAATACTCTATATCTTATAACCCCTTACGGTCAAACACCGGTGAGGTAATCGGAGTTTCCATATTTGCCCATGACGAAACCGAATTAGAAAGCCTGAAGGAACAAATCAGCCGCTTGCAAAAAAGCGGAGGCGATTCCGGTTGGAACCTGGCAGAAGAAGTAGAGAAAACCTTCCGTATTCAGCTTGAAGCCCTGAAAATCACCCAAGAGGCACTTACGCACAAAAACCGCTAAAATTATCCTCAAATTATGGCCCCTAAAGTTTTTTTAAAGGGCTTTTTTTCAACTAATTAGCATCAATTAGCTAAATTTCATTCCTGCCTGCATGCCACCGATACGGTTTTGCGGCAGTTCCGGAAGTCCGGTTGGCCTTATTCACAATTAAACACGTGTAAGTTTTACGTTGAAATAGGCTCCGCCCTTTTGGGAAGTACGCTAATTTTGAAATCCTTTTATCAGGACCTAACGAGAGCCCATGCAGGACATTGACATAGCAGACCTTAAACGAATTGCCGAGCTTATTCACCAAAAGCACAATTATGACTTCCGCAATTACGCCATGTCATCTTTTAAAAGGCGGGTGCTGCGAATTCTTGAGTTAAAGAAGCTTACCGTTGACACACTCATCAAAAAATTGACTGAATCACCTGCTTTTATTAATGAATTTCTGGATGAACTCACGGTTAATGTTACAGAAATGTTCCGCGATCCAGGGTTTTGGCGCATCATGCGCGAGGAAATTATTCCGGCCATTCTATTGAACCACAAGCAATTCAAAATATGGCATGCAGGGTGTTCATCGGGTGAAGAGGTCTTGTCCATGGCCATCATGCTTAAAGAAATGGGCATTTGGCAGGATGTTCAGCTTTTTGCAACCGACCTCGACACCAATATACTGGAGCGAGCCAAAGCCGCCACATACTCCATTAAAAATATGGAGTTGAACGAAAAAAACTATATCCGCTTTCAGGGAACCAGTACCCTGAAAAATTATTACAAGGAAGAAAACGGCATGGCCATTTTTCATAAAGATTTGCTGGCCAATGTGACTTTCCGGAAGCACGACCTGGTGCTGGGTGAAGTGTTTAATAAATTCGATTTGATCCTGTGCCGCAACGTGATGATTTATTTCAACCAAACCCTGCAAAACGAAGTATTGAAGAAATTTCATGAGGGATTATTTAAATATGGATATCTCGCCATTGGGTCGAAAGAGTCACTCATCTGGTGCGATTATGCCAACCGATTCATTGTCGTGAACAATGAAGAAAAGATTTATAAGAAAATAAAAGATTAAGAGACGCTGCTTCGCCTCATGGAGAAAATGACTTTAAATAACAGCTACAAAGCCGTTGTTATAGGCGGATCAGCCGGCAGCTTTCAGGGGATTGTAAAAATCCTCTCACAGTTGCCCAAGGGATTTCCGCTGCCTATCATTATGGCGCTGCATCGTTTGAAACATGTACGCCATGGATTTGTGGAAGCTTTGTCGCTTAAAAGTGTTGTTCCGGTAACGGAACCTTTTGACAAGGAACAGATTAAAAAAGGAGGAATTTACCTGGCTCCGGCCAATTACCATATGTCTGTTGAATTAGGAAATAACTTTGCGCTTTCAACGGAGGAAATGGTGAATAACTCGCGCCCGGCAATCGATATTACACTCAGCACCTGTGCGTATGTGTATAAAGATAAACTGATTGGCATATTGTTGTCTGGCGCCAACCGCGATGGTGCCCTGGGAATGAAACATATTAAAGACCGTGGTGGACTAACCATTGTGCAGGAACCCAGTGAATGCATGATTGATACCATGCCCAAATCAGCCATGGCTATTACCACCATCGACCACGTGATGAAAGTTGACGAGATTATTAATTTTTTAAAAGATTTAGATAAGCTATACCGATGATCAGGATACTGAAAGATTCAGCCAAAGTAAATGTACTGCTCGCAATCCTTTTTGCAATTGGAGTCGCGGCCTCAGCGTATGTATTGTACCGACTTCCGCAAGAATTAAGAATGCCTGCCGGATATGAATCTACCTTTCGCTCAGCGTACATCATTGTTGGGATTGCCTTTGTGGCCGGAGTAGTTGCCCTCACACAAGCCCTTCGTTACAAAAAGGAATTGATTGTTTATCGCGATCGTGATGCCCGGACTGCACAAACCGATGGCACTTCAAATGATACACAACAAGGAACCATTAGTGTCGAAAACATCAAGGCTTCTTTACGTACGGCAAAAAATGAAAAAGAAGTTTTACAAAACGGGCTACAATCCATTTGTAAGCAATTAGAGGCAGGACAAGGCGCGGCTTATGTGGTTGGTCTTGAAAATGAAACACGGTTTGCCGAATTGAAGACAGGATACGCTCTAAGCATGAGCGAAAATGCCACCATCCGCTTTACCTTTGGCGAGGGGCTGATCGGACAGGCGGCTGCAAATGGCCAAACCCTGTACCTCGATGAAGTTCCGGAAGGATACATTAAAATTATTTCTGGCCTTGGAAGCGCATCTCCGCGGTATTTACTGATCGTTCCTGTCAAGCAGCAAGACACCGTGTTGGGCGTATTGGAAATTGCTTCTTTTACGGCACTCAATGCTGATCAACGTAAATTTGCCGAACAGGGCGCACAACTGATAGCTGAAAAATTATCATCTAAATAGATATCGCACGCAACGGATATGATAAAAGGAATTAAAATAAGCACAAAAATTTCGGTACTGGTCATCCTTATTTCGCTGGTGGCTGTGGGGGCAGTCAGCCTGTTTACGTACGACTATAACCTGAAAACCAACCGCGAAAAAATTACCACCAACCTGAACGTTATTACTGAAAACCGTGCGTCACAAATCAACCTGTTTTTTGATAAGGTCGCTTATGGTTTAACCACCATGCAGGGTGCTGAACAAATTAAAAACGGTGGAGCAAACACTCCGGCTGCCCCGGTAATGGATTTTGGTTTTGATATGGGGATGGATGCCCCATCCGACTCCGTTGCTGAATCCACTGGCTCGCCCTTAGACGACTACCTGGCATCACAGAAAGATATGCTTGGGGCCGAGCAACTCTATGTTACGACCAAAACTGGTGCAATTTCAGCCTCCACCGACAGTAAGTTGAAATCAGGGAAAACGCTGTTGGATCCCGATGGTTCCAGTTTTGACAACGGCACAAAAGGGCTCCATTTTAGTGCTGTATTCAAAGATTCTCTCGATTACTTCATGTTTGCATTTGCCCCGCTGGATAGCGGAAAAAAACTATTGGTGGCCCGAATCAAATTGAATGATCTCTACAAAAAAACAGTGCTTGACTACCGGGGCCTTGGTCAAACAGGCGAAATCATTTTAGCAAAACAGGATCTGAATTCTAAAAAAGTAATACTGGCCAGTCCGTTGCGTGGCGAGCCTAACACACCCGTAAGACAACACGAGCCTGCCGAAAAAGCTATTGAGGTTTTCAGCAGCGCTTTTGCGGGTGAAGAAGGTACCGGATCAGGTCCCGATTACATGAATACCGCTTCGCTTTATGTCTGGAAAAATCTTAATCAACCAGGCTGGGCAGTTGTAGGAAAAATCAGCCAGGAAGAAGCTGATGGCCAGGCAACAGGTGTAGCAAAAATTTTTATTTACGCAGGGCTATGTATTGCAGCATTAGCAACCCTTCTTTCTATGGTGTTAGCCCGATCGCTTACGCGCCCCTTACATTCCATGCGCAACACATTAGGCATGGTTGCCGATGGTATTTTACCCGAAAATAGCGAGATCGCTACCAGGGATGAGTTTGGTCAGATGCAGGAAAAGGTCAATAACCTGGTGCATTCGCTGAAAAATAATGCGCAATTCGCGCAGCGCATCGGAGAAGGAAAATACGATACCACTTTTAAGCCCGCCAGCGAAAATGATTTATTAGGCATGTCACTTATCAACATGCGCAATAACCTGATTGAAAATGAGCGCAGAGATAAGGAGCGTAACTGGATTGTGAGAGGGGTAGCAGAGATCAGCGAAATTTTAAGGATGCATGACACCATCGACACGCTTGGTGAAGATGTGATCAAATTTATTCTTGAAAAAATCAACGCGATCCAGGGTGCGTTCTATGTTGTGAATGGCGAGGGGAAGGATAAAATAATTGAAATGAGGGCCAGCTATGCGTATGGCCGCAAAAAATATTTGCAATCAAAATTCAAATTTGCCGAAGGGCTGGTTGGCCAGGCCGCTGTTGAACAAAGTACCGTGCTGCGCACAGAAATTCCTGCCGAGTATGTAACCATTACATCCGGAATTTTAGGAGAGCAACGGCCAACCTGCATTGTTGTGGTTCCGCTAATCACCAACGAAGAAGTATTTGGTGTATTGGAATTTGCCGGGTTTAAAAAATTTGATTCTTCACAGGTAAAATTTGTTGAAGAATTGAGCTTAATTCTGGCTCGCACCATTTACAATATAAAAGTGAATGAACGTACCCGCAAACTGCTGGAAGAGTCGCAGGAGATGAGTGCCGAATTGAAAGAGAAGCAGGAGGTGTTGCGGCAAAATGCCGAAGAGATGCAGGCCACACAGGAAGAGCTGACCCGCACCAACCAGCGCCTGGAAGAACAAATAGAAGAGGTGAATCGAACACAAAAACGGATGCAATTGTTGCTGGAAAACGCTTCGGAGGTTATTACGATTTATGAAGAAGATGAAACCATCCGTTATATTTCCCCTTCCGTAGAAACCATTTTAGGATACGGGCAAAAGGAAATCATTGGTGATCGTGACATCGATCATGTTCATCCGGATCATCGCGAAATATTCAACGGGCTTTTTGAAAAAATGAAGCAGAATCCTGATGAAAAGGCTACCGCACAATTTGAATACAAAACCAAACACAGCGGGTACATCTGGATTGAAGCAACCGGCACTAACTGCATGTCGAACCCGGCCATTCATGGGTACATTTTAAATTCGCGCGACATCACCGAAAAACGAAGAGCAGAACAAGAGCAGCGCATGCGCAGTAAGATGCAGGCCTTGTCGGAAAACTCACCTGATTTGATCACACGATTAGAGCACGAAGCCATTTCTTATATCAACCCGGTTATTGAAGAATTTACAGGTAAAAACCCCGCTGCATTCCTTAACAAGAATGTAAAAGAAGTTGACCTGGATAAATCCATCCTCGACCACTGGCTACGCATTGTTGAAGAGGTAAACCAATCAAACAATA
>Ga0268299_1001144_pt1 | contig 54550 bp, 56 predicted proteins | sample NOBtaG_FD_193484 | JGI IMG/M metagenome (GOLD analysis project Ga0268299, IMG submission 193484) | Activated sludge microbial communities from bioreactor in Nijmegen, Gelderland, Netherland - NOB reactor | ecosystem: Engineered > Bioreactor > Aerobic > Activated sludge | place: Netherlands... | reverse complement strand
GCTGCGGCAAGGCGCTGGAGATCGCTCGGCTGGCGCGCGACATGATGGGCGGCAACGGCATCAGCGACGAGTTCGGCGTCGCACGCCACCTCGTCAACCTCGAGGTCGTCAACACCTACGAGGGCACGCACGACATCCATGCGCTGATCCTCGGGCGGGCGATCACCGGGATCCAGGCGTTCACGGGCTGATCGATGAGTGGTCCGAAGCTGCTCGCGGACGTTCGCGTCCTCGACCTCTCGCGCGTGCTGGCCGGCCCCTGGTCGGCGCAGATGCTGGCCGACTACGGCGCCGACGTGATCAAGGTCGAGCGGCCAACGGCCGGCGACGACACCCGTGCCTGGGGGCCACCGTGGTGGGGCGACCCCGCCGAACGCATGGCCGCCTACTACCTGAGCACCAACCGCGGCAAACGCTCGGTGGCGGTGGACATCGCCAGCCCCGAGGGTGCCGCCTTCGTTTGCGAGCTGGCGCGCGGGGCGGACGTGCTGGTCGAGAACTACAAGGTCGGCCAGCTTGCGAAGTACGGGCTCGACTACGAGAGCCTCGCCGCGCTCAACCCGCAGCTGATCTACTGCTCGATCACCGGCTACGGACAGACCGGGCCGTACGCGCAGGCGGCGGGTTACGACTTCGCGATCCAGGCCACCGGCGGGCTGATGAGCGTCACCGGCGAGAAGGATGGCACGCCGGGCAGCGAGCCGCAAAAGGTCGGTGTCGCGGTGGCCGACCTCTTCACCGGCCTCTACGCCACCACGGCGGTCCTCGCGGCGCTGCACGAGCGCACCCGCACCGGGCGCGGGCGCTGGATCGACGCCGCGCTGCTCGACGTGCAGGTGGCGATGCTCGCCAACCAGGCGAGCAACTTCCTGGTGAGCGGCGTGACCCCCAGGCGCATGGGCAACGCCCATGTCAACGTGGTCCCGTACCAGGTGTTCCCGACGAAGGACGGGCACATCGTGCTCGCGGTCGGCAACGACGGCCAGTTTGCGCGCTTCTGCCAGCTGTCCGGTCGGCCGGAGGTGGCGAACGACCCGCGCTTCACGACCAACGCCGGGCGCATCGGTCACCGCGCGGAGCTGATCCCGGTGATCGCCGGTTGGATGCTCGAACGCACGACGCAGCAGTGGTGCGACCTGCTCGAACCCAACGCCGTGCCTTGCGCGCCGATCCTCGATCTGCCCGAGGTCTTCCACCACCGCCAGGTGGTTCACCGCGGCATGCAGGTGGCGCTGACCGACCAGCATGGCCGCCACATGCCGCTGGTCGCCAACCCGATGCGCTTCGACGGCGAACGTGCGCTCGCCGACGACCCGCCGCCGCTGCTCGACGAGCATGGCGCGAGCGTGCGCGCCGGGCAGACCTGGCGCGCCCGCTGACAACACAGCGTCCGACCCTGTACCGAGGAGGTTCCGCATGGACACCAAGGCCTCGCCGCTCGCCACCCTCGCCGATCCGAGCCTGCTGAAGACCGACGCGCTGATCGGCGGCGAGTGGGTGGCAGGATCGGCACGCTTCGAAGTCAGCGATCCTGCCACCGGCGTCAGGCTGGCCGATGTCGCACGTCTCGGCCGTGCCGAAGCCGAAGCCGCCATCGCGGCCGCCGACAAGGCCTGGCCAGCCTGGCGAACGAAGACCGCCAAGGAGCGCCACACGATCCTGATGCGCTGGACGGCGCTGCTCAACCAGCATGCCGACGACCTGGCGCGAATCATGACCGCCGAGCAGGGCAAGCCGCTCGCCGAGGCACGCGGCGAGGTGGTCTACGGCGCCAGCTTCCTCGAGTGGTTTGCCGAGCAGGGGCGCCGCGTGTATGGCGAGACGATCCCGAGCACCGACAGCAACAAGCGCTTCCTGGTGTTGAAGCAGCCTGTGGGCGTGTGCGCGGCGATCACGCCGTGGAACTTCCCGATCGCGATGATCACGCGCAAGGTGGCGCCGGCGCTCGCCGCCGGCTGCCCAGTGGTCATCAAGCCGGCCGAGGCGACGCCGCTGTCGGCGTTGGCGGTGGCGGAACTCGCCCAACGGGCCGGCATGCCGGCGGGGGTGCTGAACGTCGTCACCTCCGACGCCGCCGGGTCGATCGAGATCGGGCATGTGCTGTGCGACAGCGACACCGTGCGCCACCTGTCCTTCACCGGCTCGACCGAGGTCGGCCGCATCCTGATGCGGCAATGTGCGCCGACGGTGAAGAAGTTGAGCCTCGAACTCGGAGGCAACGCACCCTTCATCGTCTTCGACGACGCCGACCTCGACGGCGCAGTCGACGGCGCGATGGTCAGCAAGTACCGCAACGCCGGCCAGACCTGCGTCTGCGCGAACCGCCTGTACGCGCAGTCGTCGATCTACGACGCCTTCGTCGCCAGGCTGGCCGAGAAGTCGCAGTCCATCAAGGTCGGCAACGGCTTCGAGCCCGGCGTGCAGCAGGGCCCGCTGATCGACGAGCAGGCACTCGCCAAGGTCGAGGCCCATGTCGCCGACGCGCTCGCGAAGGGCGCGCGCATCGTCGTCGGCGGGCAGCGCATCGGAACGCGCTTCTACACGCCGACCGTGCTCGCCGACGTCACGCCGCAGATGCTGTGCGCTCGCGAGGAGACCTTCGGCCCGGTGGCACCGGTGTTCCGGTTCGAGACCGAGGCCGAGGCAATCACGCTCGCCAACGCCACCGAGTTCGGGCTCGCGAGCTACTTCTACAGCCGCGATGTCGGCCGCATCTTCCGCGTCGCCGAGGCGCTGGAGTACGGCATGGTCGGCATCAACACCGGGCTCATCTCCACCGCCGAGGTGCCGTTCGGCGGCGTCAAGCAGTCGGGCATCGGGCGCGAAGGCGGGGCCCAGGGCATCGACGACTACCTCGAGCTGAAGTACCTCTGCCTGGGCGACCTCCAGCGCGGCGCCTGATCGCACCCGACGCGGCCGCTGCCGTGGCGATCACTCGTCGTTGGCGGCCGCCGCCGGCCCGCGGTCGGCGGCGTTGGCGAGGCCGGTGTTGCCCACGGTCGCCACCTGCGCCGCCTGGCCGAGCGCGCGGCGAAGCAGCGCGTCGGCCTGCTCGCCGTGTTCGGGAAAGCGCGCCAGGCCGACGCTCACCGCCACGGTGCGCTCGCGGCCGGCCACGCTGAAGGGCTGCGCCAGCGACGCCGCGAGCTTGCGCGCGACACGTTCACCGTCGTCGGCGGCATCGATCCACGCCAGCAGCACCGCGAAGGCATTGCCGCCGAGCGAGGCGACGACGTCGCTTGCGCGCAGCGCCGACCTCAGGCGCACCGCGACCTTTCGCTTGAGCACGTTGGCGGCCTCGACACCGAGTGCGGCCTCGGTCTGCGCCAGGCCCTCGATGCGCAGCACGATGAGCGCCATCGGCGCCGGCTCCCGCGCGCGCAGCGCCACCAGGTGCGACATGTGCTCGAGCAGCTGGGTGTGGTTCGGCAAGCCGGTCGCGAGGTCGGTGGCGTAGGCCTTTCGTGCTGCCTTCTCGAGCCGCTTGCGTTCCACCGCGAGCCTCAGCGCACGCCCGAGCGACGACACGTCGCCGGGTGGCACGACGTCCTGCACGCCGCTCTGCAGCAGCTGAACCGCGGCCGCGGCATCGGGCTCGGGCGTCACCACCACCATCGCGGCGTCGAGCACCGCATGCGACAGCGCCGACCAGCCCGACAGCGCCGCCAAGCCCGCCGCATCGGGGGCATCGACGACCACGGCGTCGTGCGAGCGCACCTGCAGTTCGTCGGCCGCCGCCTCGAGCGACGCCACCTTGTGCAGAACGAACGGGCCGAACGCCGACCCCCAAAGCTCCGGCGCTTCGGCGGCTATGCAAAGAACTTGCAGTGGCGCGGACACGCGAGCGGCAGGAGTGGAGCGGGTGAAGGGAATCGAACCCTCGTATGAAGCTTGGGAAGCTGCCGTTCTGCCATTGAACTACACCCGCGCTGGGGGCCGATTCTAGCCATCGCCGCGCCGCCGATCCATCGCGTCAGCCGTGGCGCGCCACCCACTCGATGACGGCGTCGAGCGTCGGCGTCGCGCGCGCCGCATCGGGGTGGTTGACGAGCACCGCAACCGCATGCACGCGGCCACTCCTCGAGCGAACGTAGCCCGCCAGCGCACGGGTGTCGAGCAGCGAGCCGGTCTTCAGGAAGGCTTGGCCGGTGGCGGCACCGCCCTGCAGGCGGTGCGCCAGCGTGCCGTCGACCCCGGCCACCGGCAGCGAATCGACGAAGGCACGTGCTTCGTTCGAGGTCCAGGCCCGCTGGAGAAGCTGCGCCAACGCGCGCGGCTTGCCGCGTTCGGCCCGCGAAAGCCCGGAGCCGTTGTCGAGCTCGATGTCGCCCGGCGCCAGCCCCTGGCGCTGAAGCCACTCGCGAACACGGTCACGCGCCTTGCGAAGGGTCGCCGCCTGCAGCGGGAACCCCCGCGACAGCGACAGCATCAGGTGCCGGGCACCGAGGTTGTTGCTGCTCTTGTTGATCTCGTGCACGACGTCGGGCAGCGGCGGCGAGAGGTGGGTGGCCAGCGGCAGGATCGGCTCGCCGTCGGCCGCATACAGCGGCAGGCGCGCTCGCTCGGCGTTGCCCGATGAGAGGTCGCCCTCGCGCACACGCCCCCGCAGCACGCCACCGATCTCGGCCCACAGTCCGGCCACCGCGCGCGCCGCCAGCCCCGCATGGGCCGGCGGCACCAGCATCAGCTCGCGGCCACTGCAGCCCGCCGACCAGGCCCCCTCGATCCACAGCTGCGGCTGGCCTTGCTCTTCCGACCACCGCGCCCCTGCCCAACAACCTTGGCCGACGGCGACGCGATTGACCAGAGAGACTCCGGGCAGGGGCGGCTCGGTGCGCACGTCGGCTACCCGTCCTCGCGCGCCCTGCACGCGCACATGAAGAACACCGGCGTCGATCGTGAAGGCATCCGGCCGCACATGGTGCGGGCGGTTCGGCCCCGGCGGCGGCGTGCCGGCGTGCTCGTGCTCCTGCAGATGAAAGGCCGAGCGGTCGACGACGATGTCCCCTCGGATCTCGTCGAGACCCTGCGCGCGCAGCCCGGCGAGCCACGCACGCAGCTCGAGCGTGCTCAGCCGCGGGTCGCCACCGCCGACGATCATCAGATTGCCCATCAGCCGGCCGGCGACGATCGGCCCGGTGGCAAAGGCATGCGTCCGCCAGCGGTAGCGTGCACCGAGCAGGTCGAGCGCGGCGAGCGAGGTGACGATCTTCGCGGTGGAAGCCATCACGAACGGCTCTTCGGCGTTCAGTGCGGCAGTCGGCCGGGAGGCGCCCAGCGGCGTGACGTAGATCCCAAAGCTCGCCAGTGGCAGGCCGCTGCCCGCCACCACCCGCTGCAGTGCGGGCGGCAGTTCGGCCACTGGCGTTGGCCCGGCCGGCGAGACCGGGCGGGCCGCAGCGCGGGCCGCCTGGAGGGCGGGCAAGCCGACGAGCAGCACCAGCGCCTTGCGGCGGCCGGCGGGGACGGGGTGTCGGGCACAATGGCGCACGCTGTCAATCTAGCCAGCTGGACGCGGCGCGATCGGCCGATCAGCGGCGCACTTCAGCCCGTCTTCGGGCCCCGGCCCTCCCGATGAACCTCACCGAGCCACCGCCGCCCCGCGCGCGCGCCGTGCGCAGCTACGTGCTGCGTGGTGGGCGCATCGGCCCCGGCCAGCAGCGGGCGCTGCGGGAGCTGGGGCCCCGCTTCTTGGTGCCCTTTGCCTCCACGGTGCCCGACTGGGCGGCGGTGTTCGGCCGCGAGGCCCCCCTTGTGCTCGAGATCGGCTTCGGGATGGGCGGCGCCACTTCGGCGATTGCCGCGGCGCGGCCCGACGAGGATTTCATCGGCGTCGAGGTTCACGAGGCCGGTGTCGGGGCGCTTCTCAAGCAGGTCGGCGAGCGTGGGCTGAGCAACCTGCGCATCGTCCGGCACGACGCGGTGGAGGTGCTGCGGTCGATGATCGCGCCGGCCTCGTTGGCGGCGGTGCACCTCTTCTTCCCCGACCCCTGGCCGAAGAAGCGCCACCACAAGCGGCGCCTGGTGCAGCCGACTTTCGCTGCGCTGGTGGCGAGCCGGCTTGCGCCCGGCGGCGTGCTTCACTGCGCGACCGACTGGGAGCCCTACGCCGAGCAGATGCTGCAGGTGCTGTCGGCCGAGCCGCTGTTGCGCAACACCGCCGCCGGCTATGCCGGGAGACCTGCCTACCGGCCGCAGACCCGCTTCGAGAGTCGCGGCCTGAAGCTCGGCCACGGCGTGCGCGACCTCGTCTTCGCCCGCGTCAGCCCTCCCACTGGACCCAGCCCGCCCACGCCGTGAGCAGCACCACGGCACCGAAGACGATGCGGTACCACGCGAAGGGAACGAAGTCGTGGCTCGAGACGTAGCGGATCAGCCAGCGGATGCAGACCAGCGCGCTGACAAAGGCGAACACGAGGCCAACCGCGAACATCGGCACATCGCCCCAGGCCAGGGCGGCACGCTCCTTCCACACCGAGTACGCGCCGGCGGCCATCAGCGTCGGAATCCCGAGGTAGAAGCTGAACTCGGTGGCACAGCGCCGCGAGAGCCCGAAACACATCGCACCGATGATCGTCGCGCCCGAGCGGCTCGTGCCGGGAACCAGCGCCAGGCACTGCACGAGGCCGACCTTCAGCGCGTCGACCCACGTCATCTCGTCGACGCTGTCGATTCGCGGCCGCGCGCCGCGGCGCCAGCGCTCGACCCACAGGATGACGAAACCGCCGGCGACGAAGGCCAACGCCACCGGAACCGGGTGAAAGAGCTGCTGCTTGATCAGCTTGCCAAGCAGCAGCCCGGCGAGCGCGGCCGGTACGAAGGCAACGGCGACGTTGAGCGCGAAGCGCTGGGCCACAGGGTCGCGGAACAGGCCCGACAACGTGCGCGCGATTCGCTCGCGGTACTGCCAGATCACCGCGAACATGGCGCCGGTCTGGATCGCGATGTCGAAGACCTTGACCTTCTCGCCGGTGAAGCCGAGCAGCGATGCGGCGAGGATCAGGTGGCCGGTGGACGAGATCGGCAGGAACTCGGTCAGCCCCTCGACCACCCCCATGACCGCGGCTTTGACGAAGAGGATGGTGTCCAACGGCGCGCTGTCGAGGCAGCGGGCCCGGCCCGCGAAGCGGCGCATGATAGCGACCGGGTTGGGCAGGCTCGGCGGGGCCACTGTGGCGAGCGCCACGGAAGGCGCTCTTTGGTCCGGCCACCCGAGGCATTCCGTGGCCACGGCATACCGACGGAGGCGCGCGCCGGCAGTGCCCTCGGTTTGACCTCCTCCAAGGCGATCGATTACATTACTGACCGGTCAGTCATTAACAGATGAACAACAGGCTCAACGCACCCGCTCCCACCGTCGCGCTACGCCAGCGCCGCAAGGAAATCCGCCCGCAACAGCTGCTCGACGCGGCGCTGGAGTTGTTCGTCGAGAAGGGCTACGCGGCCACCCGCTCAGAGGAGGTGGCGCTGCGCGCCGGTGTCTCGAAGGGCACGCTGTATCTGTACTACCCCAGCAAGGAAGAGCTGTTCAAGGAGGTGGTGCGCCAGAACCTCTCGCAACTGATCAGCGCCGGGGAGGAACTGCGGGCCGGCTTCGAGGGCAGCACCGCCGAGCTGCTGGCTGCGTTGCTGCAGCTGTGGTGGCAGCGTGGTGTGCAGTCGCTGGCGGGTGGCATCCACAAGGTGATGGTGGCCGAGGTGCGCAACTTCCCCGAACTGGCGCAGTTCTATGCCGACGAGGTGATCGTCCCCGCGACCGCGCTGCTCACCCGCACGTTGCAGCGTGGCATCGATCGCGGCGAGTTCCGCCCGGTGCCGGTGCAGGAGGCGGCGATGGCGGTGATGGCGCCGATCATCTTCTGCCTGCTGCACCGCCACTCGTTCGGTGCCTGCCCGGTGACCGGGCACACCTTCGACCACGACGCCACCGTCGCCACCCACATCGACCTGCTGCTGCGCGGCCTGCTCGTCCGCAAGCTGGCGCCAGAGGGCAGCGCCTAGAATTTCCGACCTCCGGAGAAACCCGAGCCCTCGTTCGACACCGACCATGAACACCGAGATCGCCCGCTTCAACATGATCGAACAGCAGATCCGCCCCTGGCAGGTGCTCGACGCCTCGGTGCTGTCGCTGCTGGCTACGGTGCGACGCGAAGACTTCGTACCGCCGGCGATGCGCTCGCTGGCCTTCGTCGACACCCAGCTGCCGCTGCTGCCGCACGACGCCACAGGCCCGCGAATGCTCGAGCCACGCATCGAGGCGCGGCTGCTGCAGGCGTTGGCAGTCCAACGACACGAGAAGGTGCTCGAGATCGGCACCGGTTCGGGTTTCATGGCCGCGCTGCTCGCGCACCGGGGGCAGCAGGTCTACACGCTCGAGTGCCGGGCGGAGCTGGCGCGCACCGCACGCGACGCATTGCGCCGTGCCGGGCTGTTGAACGTGCAGGTGGTCGAGGTCGCAGCGGCGGAAGGTGCCAAGGGCTTGCCGGCCGAGGCGCCGTTCGACGCCATCCTGCTCTCGGGCTCGGTGGCCGAGGTGCCCCGCGTGCTGCTCGAGCAGCTCAAGCCCGGTGGGCGGCTTCTGGCCATCGTCGGCGACGATCCGGTGATGCACGCGACGCTCTACACGCGCAACGGCGATCAGGACTGGTCCCAGCGGCAGCTCTTCGACACCGTCGCGCCGCGGCTCGAGGGCTTCCCCGAGCCGGCGGCGTTTCGCTTCTGAACCACCCCGGGATGCAGCCCGTCGCGCCCCGCAGCCTGCACGCGCCATGCTTCGTGCACCTCGTCGCATCGAGGCTGCGGTGCCGGGCGGGGCTCGCCTATAACTCCCGCGCGCCGGCGATCCCCGCCGGCGACGCCGCTGCCCCGCCGACGCGGGCGCCCCACTCCAGAAAAACGACCACCATGCCCGCGCCGCGCCCGATGAAGCCATCCCTCCTGCCTGCCGCCGCCCTGGCCGCACTGCTGTTGTCGATCGCCATGCCCGCCCGTTCGCAGAGCCTGAAGGAGCTGTACGAAGCGGCCCGGGCCTTCGACGCCACCTACCTCGCCGCAAAGGCCCAGGCCGCATCGACCGAGTACCGGGTCGCGCAGAGCGAAGCCCTGGCACGGCCGAGCGCGTCGCTGGTGGGCAGTGCGACCACGTCGCGCATCGAGCCGCAGAACTTCAAGGGGGGCGACAGCACATCGATCGGCGCCCGCGTCGAAGGCAGCTACCCGCTGATCAACCGGGCCAACGACGCCACGATCGCGCAGTCGCGCAAGCTGCTCGAGACGGCACGCGCCGACCTCGACGCCGCTGAGCAGGACCTGATCGTCCGCGTCGCCCAGGCCTACTTCGACGTGCTGTCGGCGCAGGACACGCTGGCCACCACCCGTGCCAGCAAGGCGGCGATCACCGAACAGCTGGCCTCCGCCAAGCGCAACTTCGAGGTCGGCACCGCCACCATCACCGACACCCGCGAAGCGCAGGCTCGCTTCGACCTCGCCACCGCACAGGAGATCTTCGCCGAGAACGACCTGCGCACGAAGCGCATCGCACTCGACCAGCTGGTCGGGCGCACCAGCGTCACGCCGCGCCCGTTGGCGGCACCGGTGGTGCTGCCCCCGGTGCTGCCGGCCGACCCCGAGGCCTGGGTGACGGTGGCCGACGCCCAGCACCCGCAGATCCGACGCGCCCGCGTCGCGCTCGACGTCGCGCTGCTCGAGTCCGCGAAGGCTCGGGCCGAGGAGTCGTACACCGTCGCTGCCACCGGCTCGGTGGGCACGGCCCGCGCCAGCGGCAGTTCGCTGTCGAGCCTGCCCGGCTTCACAACCCAGGCGACGATCGGCGTGCAGCTGAGCATGCCGCTGTACACCGGCGGCCGCACGCAGAACCGAATCAAGGAGACGATCGTGCTCGAGGACAAGTCCCGCCAAGACCTCGAGGCAGCCCGCCGGGCGACGGTGCAGGTCACACGCAGCGTCTACCTCAAGGCGCAGTCGGGGCAGGCGCAAGTGAAGGCGCTCGAGGCGGCCGAGGTGTCGAGCAAGCTGGCGCTCGAGTCCACGCAGCTCGGCTACCGCGTCGGCGTGCGCGTCAACCTCGACGTGCTGAACGCACAGACGCAGCTCTTCCAAACCCAGCGCGACCTCGCAAGAGCACGTTACGACTACCTCGTCGATGGGTTGCGCCTGCGCCAGGCGTCGGGCCAACTCGTCCCCACCGACATCGACCCGGTCAACGCGCTGCTCGCCAAGTAGGCGGCACCGCGGGCAACGCTTCTTCACGCGAGCGCCATCGACGGCTGACCCCCTCCGGCGCACACTGCGGCCCTCTGCGGCCCTCTGCGGGCCGAAGGAGGTGACCGCCGTGACAGCGAACCAGCCTCTCCCCGCCGGCATGGCGGCCGCGCGCATCGCCGCCCATCGCTTCGGGCTCGGCGAGCCGACGCTGGCCACCGTGGGCGGCGACGCGCGCGACTGGCTGCTCTCGCAGATCGGCCCCGCCGACTCCGCGGTCGGCCGCGACCTCGCCGACGCTGCCGAGGGGCTTCGTCGCTACGCGGAGTTCCAGCGCCTGCAGGCCAATGCCCTGGCCACACAAGGCATGGCGTCGACCGAACAGCGTTTCGGCGAGCACTTCCGTGCGCTCGTCCAGTCCGACATCCGCTCGCGGCTCGCCACCGCGGCGACCACCCGCCGCCCGTTCACCGAGCGGCTGGCGCAGTTCTGGGCCAACCACTTCACGATGTCGATCGCCAAGGCCAGCGTGCGCGGCCTCGGCGGCGCGTTCGAGCGCGAGGCGATCCGGCCCCACATCGCCGGCAACTTCGAGACGCTGCTCGCCGCCGCGGTGAAACACCCGGGCATGCTGCGTTACCTGGACAACGACCAGTCGGCCGGGCCGCAGTCGCCGCTGGTCCAGCGGCTGCGGCGCGCGCCGCGCCGCGAAGGCATGCCAGGGCCGCGGCTGACCGGCCTCAACGAGAACCTGGCCCGCGAAGTGCTCGAGTTGCACACACTCGGCGTGGCCGGGGGCGGCGCCGCCTACGGTGGCTGGGGCGGCTACACCCAGACCGACGTCACCTCGTTCGCGCGCGTGCTGACCGGCTGGCGAATGCCGCTGCGCGAGGTGCTGTCACCCGCTTGGCCGGCCGGTGCCGCGCCGACCCGCTTCGATCCCGCCTGGCACGAGCCGGGACCGAAGGTCCTGCTCGGCAAGACCTACCCCGAAGGCCCGCTGGCACTCGACCAGGTGCTGCACGACCTCGCCCACCATCCGTCGACAGCGCGTTTCGTCGCCGCCAAGCTGGCGCGCCACTTCGTCGCCGACGATCCGCCGGCATCGCTGGTGCAGCGGCTCGCCGAGACCTACCTGCAGCATGGGGCCGAGCTGGCTCCGCTGTACCGTGAACTGGTGCTCGCACCCGAGTCCTGGCAGCCCGGCCTGACGAAACTGAAGACACCCGAGGAGTTCGTCGTCAGCAGCGCACGATTGCTACGGCTCGGCGAGGAAGCGTTCGCCCGCCAGCCCGACGCCGGCATCGGCATGCTCGGCCAGCGCGTGCTGGCCGCACCATCCCCCACCGGCTGGCCCGACCGCGCCGACGAGTGGCTGGGCCCCGATGCGGTCTGGAAGCGCGTCGAGTGGGCGACCCGGGTGGCCGATCGCGTCGGCCGCAGCGTCGACGCCCGTTCGCTGGCGCGTGGCGCGTTCGGGCACGATTTCGGCGGTGCGAGCCTGCAGCAGGTCGAGCGTGCGGCGGATGGCCCACAGGCGCTTGCGCTGCTGCTGCTGTCGCCCGAGTTCCAGCGTCGTTGAACCGCGGAGTGCCGAAATGAAGTACTCACCGACCTCCCCGCTCCGCCGTCGCTGGCTGGGCACCCTCGCTGCGAGCGCGGCCGTCCCCTGGACCTCGCTCGCGCTGGCGGCCGCCACCGGCCGCGACGAGCGTTTTGTGTTCGTCGTGCTTCGCGGCGGGTTGGACGGGCTGACCGCCGTGCCGGCGCCTGGAGACCCTGCATTCGCTGCCGCGCGCGGGCCGCTCGCCGATCTCGGCGCACCGGGCGGCGAGCTGGAGGGGCCGTTCGTGATGCACCCGTTGCTCGCCGAGATGCACGCCAGCTTCCGCCAGCGCGAGCTGGCGGTCGTGCACGCCGTTGGCCTGCCCTACCGCGAGCGTTCACACTTCGACGCCCAGCAGCTGCTCGAGTCCGGCGGCACCCGGCCCTACGAGCTGACCTCCGGCTGGCTCGGCCGCGCTCTGTCTGCCACCGGTGTTCGCGCCGTCGCACTGACCACTGCAGTGCCGCTGGCGCTGCGCGGTGGCGCCGAGGTCGACACCTGGGCGCCATCGGCGTTGCCCGAGCCGCCGACCGACCTGCTGTCGCGGCTGGCCGCGATGTACCAAGGCGACACGATGCTCGCACCCGCACTCGCGCGGGCCCGCGGCCTGCGCGAGGCTCCGGGCATGGCCGGCAGCGGTGGCATGGCGGCCGGTGCCGTCGGGCGCCTGGCCGCGGTGGCACTGGCGCGCAAGGCCGCCGAGGTGCTGGCGGCACCGGCAGGGCCGCGCGTGGCCGTGCTCGAACTCGGCGGCTGGGACTCGCACACCAACCAGGCGGCGCCGAACGGGCCCCTGTCGAACAACCTGCGCACGCTCGACGCCTCGATCGCTGCGCTGCGCGACGGTCTGCGCGAGCGCGGGGCGTGGCCGCACACGGTGGTGATGGTGGCCAGCGAGTTCGGCCGCGAGGTCGCGGTCAACGGCAACCTCGGCACCGACCACGGCAGCGGCGGCACCGCCTTCGTGCTCGGCGGCGCGGTGGCCGGCGGCCGCGTGATCGCCGACTGGCCGGGTCTCGCGCCCCGAGACCGCTACGAAGGACGCGACCTGCGCATCACGACCGACCTGCGCTCGCTGATCCGGCCCCTGCTCGAGCAGCACCTGCGTGTGCCGCGCGCCACGATCGACCGCACGGTGCTGCCCGGCAGCGCAGCGCTGCGTTCGCTCGACTTGCTGCGCACCGGCCGCGCCTGAGGGGCGGGCTCGGGCGTCAGGCCTGCAGCAGCTGCTGCCGGTAGTGCAGCAGCTCGTCGATCGACTCGTGGATGTCGGCCAGTGCGGTGTGCGCCTGGCGCTTGGCGAAGCCGGCCAGCGCGTCGGGCTTCCAGCGCCGAGCCAGCTCCTTCAACGTGCTGACGTCGAGGTTTCGGTAGTGGAAGAACGCCTCCAGCCGCGGCATGTGGATGGCGAGAAAGCGCCGGTCCTGGCAGATCGAGTTGCCGCACATCGGGCTCTTGCCGGTACCGACATGACGCGACAGGAAGGCGATCACCTGCTCCTCGGCGGCGGCTTCGTCGACGGTGGAGGCGCGCACACGGTCGGTGAGGCCGCTCCTGCCGTGGGTGCCCTTGTTCCACGCGTCCATGCCGTCGAGCACGGCATCGGTCTGATGCACCGCGAACACCGGGCCCTCGATGCGCCGTGTCACCTGGGCGTCAGTGACCACCACCGCAACCTCGATGATGCGGTCGCGCTCGGGTACGAGCCCGGTCATCTCGAGGTCGATCCAGACCAGGTTCATGTCGTCGGGCGGCAGGTCGGGCGGGTTCATCGGTGGATGGACAGTGGCGGCAGACGGGCGATTCTGTCCCAAGCCTACACTTGCGCCCGATGCAGGTATCGGCGGTCTCCCTCACCTTCGCGTTCGCGCTGCTGGCTTGGCTTTCCATGCGCTTGTGGCTGGCCACGCGGCAGATGCGCCACGTCGCGCGTCACCGGGCACAGGTGCCGGCGCCATTCGCTGCCAGCGTGACGCTGGCGGCCCACCAGCGCGCGGCCGACTACACGCTGGCCAAGGGCCGCTTCGAGGTCGTCGCGATGGCTTTCGGCACCGCGGTGCTGCTCGGCTGGACCCTGCTCGGCGGGCTCGACGCGTTGAACGCCGCGCTGCGCGAGGCGCTGCTGCCGAGCGTCGGCGCGCTCGGCTACCAGCTGGCGCTGCTGGTGGCCTTCGTGCTGATCGGCAGCCTGGTCGACCTACCGCTCGACCTGTGGGCCATCTTCGGCATCGAGCAGCGCTTCGGCTTCAACCGCATGACGGTCGCGCTCTTCGTCGCGGACCGCATCAAGGGCGCCCTCGTCGGCGCGGTGATCGGGCTGCCGATTGCGGCGCTGATCCTGTGGATCATGGGGGCGGCCGGCAGCCTGTGGTGGCTGTGGGCATGGGGCGCATGGGTGGCCTTCAACCTCGTGCTGCTGGTGCTGTACCCGACCGTCATCGCGCCGTTGTTCAACAGGTTCGAACCCCTGCCCGATGCCGCGCTGGCCGAGCGAGTGCAGGCGCTGATGCAGCGCTGCGGCTTCGCGGCCAAGGGGCTGTTCGTGATGGACGGCAGCCGGCGCTCGGCACATGCCAACGCTTACTTCACGGGCCTCGGCAGCGCCAAGCGCGTGGTCTTCTTCGACACCCTGTTGTCACGGCTGTCACCGGGCGAGGTGGAGGCCGTGCTCGCGCACGAGCTCGGACACTTCAAGCATCGGCATGTGCTCAAGCGCATGGTCGCGATCTTCGGCGCCAGCCTCGCCGGCTTGGCGCTGCTCGGCTGGCTGTCGGCGCAGAGCGCGTTCTACGTCGGGCTTGGCGTGGCGCCGAATCTGGCGGCGCCAAACGACGCGCTCGCGCTGCTGCTGTTCTCGCTGGCGCTGCCGCCGTTCATGTTCTTCGTGACGCCGCTGGCTTCGCAGCTGTCACGCCGCCACGAATTCGAGGCCGATGCCTATGCCTGCGCGCAGGCCGACGCGAGAGATCTCGCCCGGGCATTGTTGAAGCTGCACGAGGACAACGCAGCGACGCTGACACCCGACCCGGTCTACGTGCGCTTCTACTACTCGCACCCGCCCGCCTCCGAGCGGCTGGCGGCGCTGCCGGCGGGAACCGCATGAGCCCGCCGGGCCGCCCCAAGGGCGAACACCGGAGGGCACAGCCCGAAGGTGCCCCGGCGACCAGCCTCGCGGCACTGCTCGGCCAGCGCTGCCGCCCGTTGAGCGGCAGCGCGATGGGCGAGGCCGATGTGGCCCTCCACCTCGCGCTGCTGCCGCAATGGCGGCGTGCCGGCGACGCGATCGAGAGGCGCTTCGCCTTCCCCGACTTTCACCACACGATGGCCTTCGTCAACGCAGTGGCCTGGGTGGCGCACGCCGAAGACCATCACCCCGACTTCGCGGTTGGCTACGGCAGTTGCACGGTGCGTTTCAACACGCACTCCGTGGGAGGGATCTCGATCAACGACTTCATCTGCGCCGCGAAGGTGGACGCGCTGCTGTCCCCGTGAGCGCCTGGAGCTTGGGCGGTCGCCTTGAGCGGTGAGACGGGGCTGGTCGTTGCCACCCATGGCCGACATGCCATCGTCGAGACCGAAGGTGGCGCGCGCTGGATGTGCCATCACCGCGGCAAGCGCAGCGAGGTCGTGGTCGGCGACCGGGTCCGATGGCAGCGCTCGGGCGACGGTGGCGTCATTGAACGCGTCGAGCCCCGCCGCAACCTGCTCTTCCGGCAGGACGAATGGCGCACCAAGTCCTTTGCCGCCAATCTCGACCAGTTGTTGTTGCTGGTCGCGGTGGAGCCGGTGTTCGGCGAGTCGCAGCTCGCACGCGCGCTGATTGCCGCCTCCGATGCCGGCATCCCGTTGCTGCTGGTGTTGAACAAGACCGATCTACCGGCCACCGAGTCGGCGCGCGAGCGATTGCGCCCGTACCAGAAGATGGGCATCCCGATGCTCGAGTGTTCGCTGACCGCGGCATCTCAGGTCGCTCGGCAGCGCCTGCAGGAGCGGCTCGAAGGCCGCGCGACGCTCGTGCTCGGCCCCAGCGGTGCCGGCAAGAGCACGCTGATCAACCTGCTCGTCCCCGGCAGCGAAGCGCAGGTTGGCGAGCTCTCGGCCGCGCTCGGCAGCGGCCGCCACACCACCACCGCAACGCGCTGGTACTGGCTCGACGACCAGCACCGCGGCGCGCTGATCGACTCACCGGGGTTCCAGGGGTTCGGGCTGCACCACATCGACGCGATGCGCCTGGCCTTGCTGATGCCCGACCTCGCGGCGCACCTCGGCGGATGCCGGTTCCACAACTGCACGCACCGCAACGAGCCGGGCTGCGCCGTCACAGGCGCGGTTCAGCAAGGCCAGATCGGCGCCTCGCGCTACCGCATCTACCGCGAACTGTTCGAGGAACTGTCCCAGCCGCGCTGGTAGCGCTCATCAGCCCAGCAGGTTGGCCAGTGACAGCAGCGCCACCAGCAGCATCCACAGCACGACCGAGCGCCAGACCAGCGCCACCACACTCTGAAGGTGCGCGTTCTGGGGAGTCAGGCCCGCGGTGGCTCCAGCGGCTTCGGCAGCGCCCGCCTCGGCGCCGGCGGCAAAGGTCTTCGAGCGGTCCGGCGTCACGCCGGGCGCCGCGGCGCCGCCCAGCCGCACACCCACCGCGCCGGCGGCAGCCGCGAGGATGATCCCCTCGTTGGCGTGCTGCCACAACGCGGCGTCGCGGCGCCAGCTGCCGATCGCCTCTTCGAAGTTGCCGACAACCGCGAAGCCGAAAGCGGTGAGCCGCGCCGGCACATGATCGATCAGCCGGAACAACTGCCGAGACATCGCCAGCAAGCCTTCGTTCGGCGGCGCATCGAGGGTGCGTTGCCGGTAGCCCCAGAAGCGGCTCGAGTACTCGGCCATGCGGTACAGCACGGCCCCGGTGGGCCCGAGGCCGATCGCCGACAGCACGACGAACCAGAAGAACACGCCGAACACGTTGCGGTGCGCGGCCAGCAGCGCATGCTCGATGACGTGGCGCAGCACCTCGGTGCGAGGCAGCTCGCTCGCGTCCAGGTGGCGCCACTCGGCGAGCCTGGCACGGGCGAGGTTCTCGTCACCGCGATCGAGCGCGTCGCGGATGTCGGTGAAGTAGTGGCTGAACTGGCGGAAGCCGAGTGTCAGGTACAGCAGCGCCACGTCGAAGACCAGCCCGGCCAGCAGGCTGTAGCTGGCGATCGCGACATACGCCCCCGCCACCAGCAACACCGGACCGAGCACCGAGACACACCAGACCACGACCACGTGGTGCGGGCGCCCGGCATCGAAGTTGCGGCCGGTCCAGCGCAACCAGCCGAACAGAGCATCGTGGATGAAGTTGTCGCGGGGCAGCGGCTTGAGCTGCTCGATCAGCAGCGCGAAGAGGACGGCGAAAAAACTCATCGCGGACGATGATAGTTTTGACGACCGCCGAGTCCCGCGATCAGCCCCGCAGGAAGTGATACAGGTTGCGCAGCATCGCGGCGGTGGCACCCCAGATGAAGTACTCGTCGTCGGAGCGACGCCAAGGCATCGACAGGAACTGCCGCTGCCCGCCGTCGTAATGGAAGACATGGCGCCGGTGGTGCGCCGGCGTCATCAGGTAGTGCAGCGGCACCTCGAATGCCTCCGCCACCTCGAATTCGTCCAGCGCCAGTTCAAACGGCGGGTGTACGAGGGCGACCACGGGCGTGACGACGAACTGCGTCACGGTGGTGTAGCTGCTCAGGCGCCCGAGCACCTCGACCCGCTCAGGCGGCAATCCCACCTCCTCCTCGGCCTCGCGCAACGCGGTCGCCTCCGGGCCGGCGTCGACTTCCTCGGTGCGCCCGCCGGGGAAGCTGATCTGGCCGGCGTGGTCGCGCAGATGGTCGGTGCGCCGGGTCAGCAGCACGTGGGCGCCGTCGTCGCGCTGCACCAGGCCCACCAGAACCGCCGCCGCGGTGGCCGTGTTCCCGGGCAGGTGGCCGCCATCGCCTCGGATCGGCCCCTGCCAGCTTCCCGCTTCGCGGAAGCGCTGGCGCAGCGCATCGGGCTTCAGGCGCTGTGGGTCCACCGGCGGCAGGTCGTGGTCGTGCCCGGCCACCGGCACGGCATGCGGGTCGACAATGCGAGGCGGGTTCATGCGGGATTCTCGCGCTGCAACGAAGAAGCCGCCCGCGGGCGGCTCGTCTTCGTGAGGGCTGCCGCAGCGGCAGCGCCGGGAGGCCGATGTCAGGCCAGCTTTTCCTTGATGCGCGCCGACTTGCCGCTGCGCTGGCGCAGGAAGTACAGCTTGGCGCGGCGGACGTCGCCGCGCCGCTTCACGTCGATGCTGGCGATCAGCGGGCTGTAGAGCTGAAACGTGCGCTCCACACCTTCACCGCTGGAGATCTTGCGCACGATGAAGCTGCTGTTGAGGCCACGGTTGCGCTTGGCGATGACCACGCCCTCGTAGGCCTGGATACGCTTGCGCGTGCCTTCGACGACGTTGACGTTGACGATCACCGTGTCACCGGGCGCGAAGGCCGGGATCTTGCGGTCGAGGCGAGCGATTTCTTCCTGCTCGAGGGTGGCTATCAGGTCCAAGGGGGGCTCCGTTCGATCGTGCCCGGGGCCTGGAGGCGCTGGAGTGGGCCCGGCAGAGGATCGCAAAGGGCGGGATTATAGGCGCAGGAGGCCTGCCAGATACGCCTCGTCGGCAGTCTGCAGCCGGCCGGCTGCGCGCGCCGCCTCGATCAGGTCGGGCCGCCGGCGAGCGGTGATGGACAGCGCCTGTTCGCGCCGCCAGCGTGCAATCTCGGCATGGTGGCCAGAAAGCAGCACCGACGGCACCGGGCGGTCGCCATCGTCGGCGTGCCAGACCTCCGGGCGGCTGAACTGCGGGCCCTCCAGCAGCCCGGCGGAGAAGCTGTCCTGCTCGTGCGACGAGGGCTTGATGACGCCCTGCTGCAGCCGAGCCACCGCGTCCAGCAGCACCAGCGCCGGCAATTCACCGCCGGAGAGGACGAAGTCGCCGAGGCTGATCTCGTGGGTGACGTGGCGGTCGACGAACCGCTGGTCGATGCCCTCGTAGCGGCCGCACACCATCACCGCGCCACTGCCGCCGGCGAACTCCGCCACCAGCGCCTGGTCGAGGCGTTTGCCGGTCGGCGTGAAGTGGATCACCGGCACGGCGGCGTCGCCGCGGTCGGCATGCACCGCCGCGATCGCGCGCTGCAGCGGCTCGACCAGCATCACCATGCCCGGGCCACCGCCGAACGGCCGGTCGTCGACACGGCGATAGGCGTCGTCGGCGTGGTCGCGCAACGGCCACAGCCGGACGTCGATGCTTGCCGACTCGAAGGCCCGCCGCGTCACTCCCTGCGTGAGGTGGGGCGCGAAGAGCTCGGGAAACAGCGTGACGATGTCGAAGCGCATGCGGGCCTGGGCTAGTCCTCGGGCTGCCAATCGACGACGATCTCTCGCGCCGCGAGGTCGACGCGGTCGACGTAGGCGGCGACGAAAGGAATCAGCGTCTCCGGCGAGTCGTCGGAGGTGGCGATGCGAAGCACACAATGCGGGCCCGTCTCGATCAGCCCGCGAACGGTGCCGAACAGGCGGCCTTCGCGGTTGTGGACTCGGGCGCCGATCAGGTCGACCCAGTAGAACTCGTCTTCCGCGGGGGTCGGAAAGCTGGCGCGCGAAACCAGCACACGCGCCCCGGCCAGCGCTTGGGCCGCATCTCGGTCGGCGATCTCCCGGCACAGCGCGATGATCGTCTCGCCATGCTCCTTGGCCTCGGTGATGCGCAGCACCTTCGGCACCATCGGGGCCGTCGCCAGCGGGCCCGGCGGGTCCTTGGGCTCGAGGAACCAGCGGCGCGACGAAAACAGCGCCTGCGGATCGGCGGACAGGGGCTTGACCTTGATGCCGCCCTTCACGCCCCAGGCACCGAGCACGCGGCCGACTTCGACGGCGTCGGCCGGTAGCGCCGGCTCGTCGGCAGCAACCGGCCGCGGCTGGGCCGGACCGGGCCCAGGCTTCACGCCAACCGGTGCCGCCCTGTCAGGCAGCGGTGGCGGCCTTGGCCTGGCCGACGAGGCGCGCCACGGTGGGCGACACCTGGGCGCCGACGCCGGTCCAGTAGCTGACGCGGTCGAGCGCGAGGCGCAGCCCCTGTTCGCCGCCGGCCGCCATCGGGTTGTAGAAACCCACCCGTTCGATGAAACGGCCGTCGCGCCGTTCGCGCGAATCGGCCACCACCACGTTGTAGAAGGGGCGCTTCTTTGCGCCGCCACGAGCCAGTCGGATGACGACCATGTGTTCTGTGCCCTGCTTGACCGGCCATGCCGTCACCGGGAGACACCACCGGTGGGCGCGGGCCGTACCGCCCATATCGCCGCCGTAGATACGCCGGGCACCCGCTGCCCGACCGGCGTCGAAAACCGCGCATTATAAACTCGATGTGCCGCGTGCCGGACGACCGGGCCGCACCGCTTTCCATCCGACCCGACCCGCCGCCCGTGACCCGCTATCGATCGAAGACGCTTGCCACCTGGGCCGCGGTGCTGACCGGGGTCTTCGGCGGGCACCGCTTCTACATGCATGGCTGGCGCGACCCGCTGGGCTGGCTGCACCCGCTGCCCACGCTGGCAGGCGTCGTCGGTGTGCTGCGAATGCGAGCGTTGGGGCAGGATGACCGCTTGTCCTGGCTGCTGGCGCCGATTCTCGGCCTGATGATCGCGCTGGCGATGTTGGCCGCGATCGTCCACGGACTGACCCCCGACGAACGTTGGGACGCCCGCCACAACCCCGGACAGCCGCCGCATGCCACCGGCTGGGGCCCGGTGATCGGCGTCGTCGTCGCGCTGATGGTCGGTGCCGTCGCACTGACGAGTGCGGTGGCGTTCGGCGGGCTGCGCTTCTTCGAGTGGCTGGCCGGCGCATGAGGCCGGCGGGGATTCAGGTCGATCCGGCTCCGCTGGGCTTGCCGCCCCTCGAGGGCCGCTCTCGAGTTGGCCCGGCTTTGCCGGGCAACTTGATCCCCCGCGAGGGGCGGGCCGGGCCGGCCCGGCCCTGGGGGTTGCTCAGAAGAGCACGAGGCTCACGGCATAGAACACCGCGGCGATGAACGCGGTGGCCGGAATCGTGACGATCCATGCCAGCACGATGTTGCCCGCCACGCCCCAGCGCACCGCCGACGCGCTGCGCACCGAGCCGACTCCGAAGATGGCGCCGGTGATGGTGTGCGTGGTCGAGACCGGTACCCCGAGCCCGGTGGCGAGGAAGAGCGTGATCGCACCGCCGGTCTCGGCGCAGAAGCCACCCACCGGCTTGAGCTTGGTGATCCGCTGCCCCATCGTCTTGACGATGCGCCACCCGCCGAACAGCGTACCGAGGCCGATCGCCAGATAGCAGCACCAGATCACCCACGACGGCGGCGCCTTGTCGGCGCTGGCGGTGATGCCGGCGGAGATCAGCAGCAGCCAGATGATGCCGATCGTCTTCTGCGCGTCGTTGCCGCCATGGCCAAGCGAGTACAGCCCGGCGGAAATGAGTTGCAGGCGCCGGAACCAGTTGTCCACCCGCAGCGGCGATGTGCGCCTGCAGACCCACGCGACGCCGACCATCAGCGCCGAGCCGAGCAGGAAGCCCAGCGTCGGTGAGACGAAGATGAAGGCCACCGTCTTCAGCACGCCGGAGGCGACCAGCGGCGTCGTTCCCGCCTTCGCGACGGTGGCGCCGACGATGCCGCCGATCAGCGCGTGCGAACTGCTCGACGGGATGCCGTACCACCAGGTGATCAGGTTCCAGGCGATGGCCCCGATCAGCGCACCGAAGACCACGTGCTGATCGACGAACCCCGGTTCGACGATGCCCTTGCCGACCGTTGCCGCCACCTTGAGCTGGAAAACGAAGATCGCGACGACGTTGAAGAAGGCCGCGAAGGCCACCGCGTGGTGCGGCTTCAGCACGCCGGTGGAGACCACGGTGGCGATCGAGTTGGCCGCATCGTGGAAGCCGTTCATGAAGTCGAACAGCAGCGCCAGCACGACCAGCATCACGACGACCCAGATTGCGGTCGGTACAGCGTCCATCGAGGGTCCGGGTCGGGGCCGCGCAGGTAGCTCGTGCGGCCCGTTGTTGTCGTTCAGGAGTTCTCGAGCACCACGCCTTCGATCAGGTTGGCCACGTCCTCGCAGCGGTCGGAGATCGACTCCAGATGCTCGTAGATGGCCTTCAGCTTGATCAGCTCGCGGGTGTCCTGTTCCTCGCGGAACAGGCGCGACATCGCGCTGCGCATCACGCGGTCGGCATCGGACTCGAGACGGTCGATCTCCTCGCAGGTCTTCAGCGCCGACTCGGCAACCTCGGCCCGCGACAACCTCGGCAGCAGCGTCACGGCATGTTGCACACGTTCGCAGCAGCGCACCGAGATCTCGCCCAGGCGCATCACGTCCTCGCTCATGTTCTGCACGTCGTACAGCGACATCACCTCGCTCGAGTCCTGCAGCAGGTCGAGGATGTCGTCCATCGCGTTGATCAGCCCGTGGATTTGCTCGCGGTCGATCGGCGTGATGAAGGTGCGGTGCAGCGCGCGGCTGACCTCGGCGGTGATCTTGTCGGCCGCGCGCTCGGCGGCGTCGACCTCGGCGGCGTACTTCTCGCGCAGCGTGCGGTCGGCGTAGTTCTGGATCATCGACAGGAAGGCGCGGGCGCCGGCGGCAATGTGGTTGCCGTGCTCGTTGAACATCTCGAAGAAGTTGCCCTCGCGGGGCAGCAACCTGCCGAAGACCATGGCGTCACTTTCGTTGCAGCAGCGGATTGTAGGAGCGGGGCCTCTCGGTCAGCTGCTCGACGCGCTGCCCGGCCAGCGCCGGCAGCCGCGCCGCCAGGGCGCCGATACCCGGCAGCCCGATCGCCGGTGCCAGCTCCAGCAACGGCAGCAGCACGAACGCCCGCTCGTGCAGCCGCGGGTGCGGCAACACGAGCCCGGGGCCCTCGCGGCGCTGGACGCCGTGCGTCAGCAGATCGAGATCGAGTGTGCGTGGCGCGTTGCGCCGACCGCGAGTGCGGCCGTGCCTGGCCTCGATGGTGTGCAGTGCCTCGAGCAGCGCTTCCGGCTCGATGGCGGTGTCGAGTGCCACCACGGCGTTCAGGAAGTCCGGCCCCGCAGCGTCCACCGGAGCGCTGCGGTACAGCGACGAGCGCGCGACGAGCACGGTCGCCGGCAGCGCCGCCAGTGCCACGAAGGCAGCCTCGATCGTGGCGCCGGCGTCGCCGAGGTTGGCGCCGATCCCGACGTAGGCTCGATCCACACAAGCGCTCAGGTGGTGCCGGCGTTGCCGCCCGGCTCGGTTCCCGATGCAGCGGGCCGGCGCCGGCGCCGGCGCCGGCGCCTGGCTGGCGCCGTGCCGGGCTCGGAGGCTTCGTCGGCGCCGGTGCGCAGCTCGCCGCCACCGACGGCGGGCACCGGCGGACGCACCGCGGGGGCACTGCGTGGCGGCGCCGGCGTGCGGCGGCCACCGGCGGCTTCACGAACGGCGAGCAGCAGGGCCTCGCGCTCGTCGTCGTCACCGAGGTGGAAGTCCTCCCACCAGTCGGCGAGATCGGGATCGACCTCGCCGGCGTCAGCACGCAAGCGAAGGAAGTCGTAGCCGGCACGGAAACGCGGCTGGTTGATCAACGCACGCGCCGAGTTCGCGGTGCGGCGGTCGAAGCGGGGCTGCATCAGCCAGATCTCGCGCATGTCGGCAGCCAGCTTGCCGCGACCGGAGATGTCACCGATCCGCGCGTCGAAAACCGCGTCCACCGCTTGCTGCAGCGCCGGGAACAGCGGTTCACCGCCGGCCTGCAAGGCCGCCCAACGCCCCAGCACCTCGTGCCAAAGCATGCAGGCGAGCATGAAGCTCGGAACGACGGTGCGGCCCTCGTCGACCCGGCGATCGGTGTCGGCCAGGGCCAGTTCGATGAAGCGGCTGCGCTTGTCGGTGTCGCCTCCGGCGGGTGCGAACACCGCGTCGAGAATCGGAAACACCCCGCGATCGAGCCCGAGCCGGCGCAGCTGTGCCAGGCTCGCGAGCGCATGCCCGGTTTGCAGCAGCTTGATCATCTCGTCGAAAAGCCGGGACGCCGGCACGTTCGCGAGCAGCGCCGACATCTCGCGGATCGGCCGCTCGGTCGCCGGCTCGATCGTGAAGCCGAGCTTGGCCGCGAAACGTGCGACCCGGACGATGCGCACCGGGTCCTCGCGGTAGCGCGTGACGGGGTCGCCGATCATGCGCAGCACGCGGGCGCGCGCATCCGCCAGGCCGCCGTGGAAGTCGACCACGGTCTGCGTCAGTGGGTCGTAGTACATCGCGTTGACGGTGAAGTCGCGCCTTGCCGCGTCCTCGATCTGCGGGCCCCAGACGTTGTCGCGCAACACGCGCCCCGACGCGTCGACGACATGCGCCTTGTCCGAAATCTGCTGCCTGGAGGACTTCTCGTTGCCCGCCACCTGCTCGGCGGCGCTGGCGTCGAGGTAGGCGCGAAAGGTCGAGACTTCGATGACCTCGTGCTCGCGGCCACGGCCGAAGATCACGTGCACGAGCCGGAAGCGCCGGCCGATGACGAAGGCGCGGCGGAACAGCGCCTTGGTCTGCTCCGGCGTGGCGTCGGTGGCGACGTCGAAGTCCTTCGGCCTCAAGCCAACCAGCAGGTCACGCACCGCGCCGCCGACGATGTACGCCTCGTGCCCGGCCTCCTTCAGCGCGCGCACCACACGCACCGCGTTGTCGTCGAGCAGCGTGGGGTCGATTCGATGCTCCGCAGCCACCACCTCGACCCGCTTGCCGAGCGGGATCACCGGCGCCGGCGGCGGTGGCGGTGGGTCGTCGCGGCCGAGCAGGGCCTTGATGAACTTCTTGATCATGCGAACAGGTTCAGGATGGGCCAGCCGCGCAAGCATGCGATGCGCTCGAGCTCGCCGGCGGGGTTGGTGGCCACCGGGTGGCTGACATGGTCGAGCAACGGCAGGTCGTTGGCCGAGTCGCTGTAGAAGGTGCTCTGGCCGAGAGCGGCCCAGGACAGCCCCCGCATCGCCAGCCATTGAGTCACCCGCGTCACCTTGCCCTCGCGAAACGACGGCGTGCCCCGGATGCGCCCGCTGACACGACCCCGCTCGTCACGTTCGAGCTCGGTGGCGATGAGGTTGGGCACGCCGAAGAGATCGGCAAAGGGCCGGGTCACGAAGTCGTTGGTGGCCGTGACGATCGCCACCAGGTCACCTTGGTCGACGTGGCGACGCACCAGCGCCAACGCCGCCGGGTGCACCGCCGGCTCGGCCACCTCGCGAACGAAGCGCCGGCCCGCGGCTTCGATCTCGGCCGCAGGCCGGTCGCGCCAAGGTGCGGTGGCGAAGTCGATGTAGGCCTCGATGTCGAGCCGCCCCGCCTTGTACTGCTCGTAGAAGTGGTCGTTGCGACGGCGGTAGTCGTCGGCACCGGCCCAGCCGAGCTGCACCAGGAACTCGCCGAAGGCGTGGTCGGAGTCGATCGCGAGCAGCGTGCCATCGAGGTCGAACAGCGTCAGCTTCACGGCCACAGGTTGCCTTCGGCGGTGCGATCGTGTTCCTCGGCGAGCATCGAGCGCAGCAGCGGCACCGTCACCGGTCTCAGCCGTGAGCGCGAGTAATGGTCGAGCCGGTCGAAGGCCTCCATCAGCACCGACATGTCGCGCGGCAGCCGTGTCAGCAGGTGGTTCAGCACCTCGTCGGAGAGCAGGAAGCCGCGGCGGTCGGCCTCGCGGCGCAGAGCGGCGCGTGATTCGGTCTCGGTCAGCGGTTGCAGCGCGAATACATGGCCCCATCCGAGCCTCGTTCGCAAGTCGTCGCGCAGCGGCAGGTCCACCGGCGGCAGCCGTCCGGCGGCGGCGATCGGCACCTCAGCGGCGGAGGCCTCGACGAAGAGGGCGAAGGCCGCCTGCTGGGCCGCCTCGCCGAGCGTCTCACAACGGTCGATCACCACCAGCGTCCAATCGGGCTCCAGCACCCAGGGCGCTGGGTCGGAGGCGTCGAACCAGCCGACCCGGCGCCCTTCCTGATGCTCGCGGTGGGCCAGCGCACGAAGCAGGTGGGTCTTGCCGCTGCCCGTCGGTCCCCACAGGTAGACCGGGGCGGCCGGCGGCGCCAGGCCCGTCAGGTGTTCGAGCGCCGGCGCGTTGGCACCGGGAATGAAGCTGTCGAAGGTCGGCAGCGGGTCGGGTCCGATGGCGAGTGGGATCTGACGCATCAGCTACAGGGAGGCCGTCTCACCGCCGGTCAGTGCAGACGCGAACCGCGCCCGCGGCGCAACTCGGCGACGCGGCGCTGAAGCGCGGGCGCGTCGCTGGCATCGGGGCATCGGTTGAGATAGGTCTCGAGATCATCGGCCGCTTCGGGACGGCGCCCAAGCTCGGCTTTGGCGAGCCCGCGATCGCGTCGCTCTTCCCAGCCTTCCGGCAGCAGCACCACCAGCCGATCGAGCACGGCCAGCAGGCGCGGCCAGTCCTCCGCGGTGCGGTGGATCTCCTTCAGGTTGCGCAGCAGCCGCGCAATCACCTCGCGCGGGGGCGCCGCCTGCAGAAACAACCCCAGCGGCGCATCGAAGTCGCCGACCAGACCGCGCTGGCGCCGGTACGGCATCAACCGCTCGTCGAGCTCTTCGCGCGACAGCGAGTGCCCGCTGAAGGGATCGAGCACGACCTCGCCACGCGGCATGCGCAGCTTGACGAGAAAGTGCCCCGGGAACGACACGCCGACCGCCTGCAGCCCGATCTGGCTGGCCACCTCGATGTAGAGCACCGCGAGCGTGATCGGGATGCCACGGCGCGTTCGCAGCACGTCGCACAGGTAGCTGTTGCGAGCGTCGTAGTAGTCGTTGACATTGCCGGCGAAGCCGAGCTCGTGGAAGAAGTAGCGGTTGCACAGCCGCAGCCGCTGCATCGGCGCCGCGTCGGCGGGGATGCGGTGGCCCAGCCGGTCGGCCAGGCGGTCGACCTGGGCCAGAACCTCCTGGGTGTCGAGTTGGGGGTACTCGTCTTGCGCCACTGCGATCGCCGCCTCGAGCGTCGAGAACGAAGCGTCGTCGGCCACCAGCGAGGCGAAGTACTGCAACGCGGTCGGCGTCTCGAAGTGCAGCGAACCAGCCATGGTTGACGTGAAGTGTAGGTCAGCGGCGGGTGAAGTCCCGCCAGCGCATCCCCACCCCGGCCAGCACCCCGAAGTAGACCGCCGCGGCAGAAGCCAGCACGAGCGCCATCCAGCCGGCGCGTTGCAGCGGTTGCGCGCGCAGCGCCAGCCAGTCGAGCAGCGATGCCGACCACACCAGCCCGGCGCCCATCACGGCCGCCGCCGCACCGACCTGCATCGCAAAGCGCCACCACCCGGGCCGGGGTCGGTAGGCGCCACGCCGGACGAGTCCGGTGAGCAGCAATCCGGCGTTGACGAGCGCGCCGAGCCCGATCGACCACGCGAGCCCGGCCGCACCGAGCCAGGGCACGAGGACGAGGTTCATCGCCTGCGTGGCGGCGAGCACGCCGATCGCGATGCGAACCGGCGTGCGCATGTCCTGCCGGGCATAGAAGCCGGGCGCGAGCACCTTGACGGCGACGATGCCGAGCAGCCCGGCGCCGTAGCCGGTGAGGGCACGTGCCGTCTGCGCGACGTCGCCTGCGGTGAAGGCGCCGTAGTGGAACAGCACCGCGATCAGCGGCGCCGGGAAGACCAGCAGCGCCACCGCGCAGGGCGCGGCCAGCAGCAGCACCAGCCTCAGCCCCCAATCGAGCAGCGCGGCGTAGCCATCGCCGTCACCCCGGCCCTGCAGCGCCGAGAGCTGGGGAAGCAGCACCGCTGCCAGCGCAACGCCGAGCAAGGCGGTCGGGAACTCCATCAGACGGTCGGCGAAGAACAGCCAAGACACCGCCCCGGCACCCAGGTGCGACGCGATCTGCGTGTTGATCAGCAGCGACAGCTGCGCCACCGAGACGCCGACCACAGCCGGCGCCATCTGCTGCAGCACCCGGTGCACACCATCGTGCCGCCAGGCCGCCCGCAGCGCACGCGGCGCCAGGCCGAGACGCGGCAGCCGGCCGATGCGGGCCAGCGCAGGGAGTTGCACGGCAAGCTGGAGCACACCGCCGAGCACGACACCGCCGGCGAGCGCCAGCACCGGCTCGAGCCCGAGGCGGCCGAACCAGGGTGCACCCCAAGCCGCGGCAGAGATCAGGCTCAAGTTCAGGAGCACCGGCGTTGCGGCCGGCACCGCGAAGCGTCGCCAGGTGTTCAGGATGCCGGCGGCAAGCGCCACCAGCGACATGAAGCCGATGTACGGGAACATCAGCCGCGCCATCGTCACCGCGAGATCGAAGCGCTCGAGGCCAGCGGCCAGCAGCCACACCAGCACCGGTGCCGCCGCCACGCCGGCGGCGCAGGTGACCACCAGCACCCAGGTCAGCACGGTGGCGACAGCATCGATCAACGCCTGCGTTGCTTGCTCGCCGTCGCGCTCGCGCGTGGCCGCGAGGATCGGCACAAACGCCTGCGAGAAGGCACCCTCGGCGAACAGCCGCCGAAACAGGTTCGGCAGCCGGAAGGCGACGTTGAAGGCATCGGTCAACGCGCCGGCACCGAACTGCGCCGCGATCAACTGGTCGCGAACGAGGCCGGTCACGCGCGAGGCGAGCGTCAGCAACGAGACGGTCGAAGCGGCCTTCAGCAGATTCATCGGCGGCCGATGCTATACTGCGCGGCTTTTTCCGCCCCCGGCAACGCACCTGCGGTGCTGCGCGGCGAGCCCAGAACCCTCAGCACCGACAGCACCTCTACCGATGGCCACCTCGTCGAAAGCCAAGAAAAGGACCGTCCGCCTCGCCTCCGGCCGCAAGCGCGCCCGCCAGGACGTGAAGGTCAACGCGCACAACACCTCGCTGCGCTCGCGCTTCCGTACCGTGGTCAAGAACGTCCAGAAGGCGGTCGCTGCCGGCGACAAAGGCAAGGCGGCCGAGGTCTTCAAGGGTGCTCAGAGCGTGATCGACTCGGTGGCCGACAAAGGCATCTTCCACAAGAACAAGGCCGCCCGCCTAAAGAGCCGCTTGGCCGCCAAGGTCAAGGCGCTGGCACTCGCCGCCTGAGCGGACCAAACCCCACCGGCAAGAGGGGCCCGCACTGCGCGGGCCCTTGCTGTTTCTGGGCACCCGTTGGCCGGGCCGCCCCACCCGCGTGGGTGATCACGATGCCTGGCAAACCCGGGCCAGTTCGACAGCCCGATCAGACTCAGCCTTCAGGCATGCCGGTGGTCTCGAACACCTGCAGGTCGTTGTCGTGGGCGAAGTTCATCACGAAGTCCCAGGCCATCGGCTCGATGTCGCGCAGCGCCTCGTTGACGATCACGCACTTCACCCCGGCCACCACCCGCGGCACGCAATAGGGCGAGTAGCCGATGAAGGCGCCGATGCCAGCGGCCGCGCCGCCGGGCCGGAAGCTCGACATCACGCCCGCCAGCCGCTCGGCCCAGTCGCTTGGGCGGAAGGCGCGGCCGTCGTTCGTGATGCCCTGGATCGAGTACTGGCGCGGTTTGGCGGGGGTCATCGGCATCGGGTGCGCCGCGTCGTTCGCGGCCGCGCCACGGCCGGCCGCCCGCGGCGCGGGCAAGGGCGCGATTGTGCCTCGGAGGTGTTGCGTTGCAGCATGCATCGGCACGGCCTTGCCCGCCGGGACGGCGGCTTCGGGGTGTTCTCGGCCGCCAGACGCCGACCTTTAGAATCCGATCCCGGCCGGCGGTGACCGAAGGGTTGCGCGCCGGTTTCTTCTTGGGCCCCGTCGCACACGAGAGAGGTCTTGCATGAACGCCCCGGAACCCGTGCCCCAGAACCCGATGCCGCACGTGATGAACACCTACGGCCGGCTGCCGATCGCGCTCTCGCACGGCAAGGGCTGCTGGCTTTGGGACACCCAGGGGCGGCGCTACCTCGACGCGCTCGGCGGCATCGCCGTCAACACCCTCGGTCACGGCCACCCGAAGCTGGTGCCGGCGTTGCAGGACCAGGTGGCCCGGCTGATCCACTGTTCCAACTACTACGAAGTGCCGCTGCAGGAACAACTGGCGGCTCGGCTGTGCGAGATCTCCGGCCTCTCGGCGGCCTTCTTCTGCAACAGCGGGCTCGAGGCCAACGAGGGGGCGATCAAGATCGCGCGCAAGTACGGCCACGACAGGGGCATCGAGCGCCCGGAGATCATCGTCTACGAGAAGGCCTTCCACGGCCGCTCGATCGCGACGCTGTCGGCCACCGGCAACCCGAAGGTGCAAAAGGGTTTCGAGCCGCTGGTCGAGGGCTTCGTCCGCGTGCCGCTGAACGACCTCGCCGCGGTGCAGGAAGTGGCGCGGACCAACCCCAACGTCGTCGCGGTCTTCCTCGAGGTCATCCAGGGCGAGGGCGGCATCAACCAGACACGCGCCGATTACCTGCAGGGCCTGCGCCGGCTGTGCGACGAGCGCGGCTGGCTGATGATGCTCGACGAGGTGCAGTGCGGCCTCGGCCGCACCGGCAGGTGGTTCGCCCACCAGTGGGCGGGCATCGTTCCCGACGTGATGCCGCTCGCGAAGGGCCTCGGCTCGGGGGTGCCGATCGGCGCCATCGTCGTCGGCCCCAAGGCCAAGGACGTGCTCGGCCCCGGCAACCACGGCACCACCTTCGGCGGCAACCCGCTGGCGATGCGTGCCGGCGTCGAGACGCTGCGCATCGTGGTCGAGGATGGCCTGCTCGACCACGTGGCGCGCGTCGGCCAGGCGCTGCGAAGCGCGCTCGAGTCGGGGCTGGCCGGCGAGAGCGGCGTGGTCGAGTTCCGCGGCCAGGGGCTGATGATCGGCATCGAGCTCGACCGCCCCTGCGGCGTGCTGCTTCAGCGTGCCGCCGACGCCGGGCTGATGATCAGCGTCACCGCCGACCGTGTCGTCCGTCTGTTGCCGCCGCTGATCATCTCCGCCGAAGAGGCTGCGCAAGTGGCGGCGATCCTGGTACCGCTGGTGAAGGCCTTCCTCGCCGAACCGCGGACACCGTGAAGATGAAGCCGGGTTACTCGCTGATGAAGCACTTCCTTCAGTTCAAGGACCTGCGCGCCGAGGAGTACGCCTACCTCTTCGAGCGCACGCGCATCATCAAGACCCGCTTCAAGAACTACGAGCGCTACCAGCCACTGGCCGACCGCACGCTGGCGATGATCTTCGAGAAGGCGAGCACGCGCACCCGGGTCAGCTTCGAGGCCGGCATGTACCAGATGGGAGGCTCGGTGGTGCACCTGACCACCGGCGACAGCCAGCTCGGCCGGGCCGAGCCGATCGACGACAGCGCGAAGGTCATCAGCCGCATGGTCGACCTGGTGATGATCCGCACCTACGAGCAGGCCAAGATCGAGCGCTTCGCCGCGCACTCGCGGGTGCCGGTGATCAACGGGCTCACCAACGAGTACCACCCCTGCCAGATCCTCGCCGACGTCTACACCTACATCGAGCACCGCGGCAACATCCAGGGCAAGGTCGTGGCCTGGGTCGGCGACGGCAACAACATGGCCAACACCTGGCTGCAGGCGGCCCACATCCTCGGCTTCACGCTGCACGTCAGCACGCCCGACGGCTACGAGCTCAAGCCCGAGGCGGCCGGCGTGCCCGACGCGCAGTGCCTGCGTGTCTTCAACCATCCGCTCGAGGCCTGCGAAGGCGCCCACCTCGTCACCACCGACGTCTGGACGAGCATGGGCTACGAGGCCGAGAACGAAGAGCGCCTGAAGGCCTTCGTCGACTGGTGCGTCGACGACGAGATGATGGCCGTCGCGCAGCCCGACGCGGTGTTCATGCACTGCCTGCCCGCCCACCGCGGCGAGGAGGTCACCGCCGAGGTCATCGACGGCCCCCAATCCGTCGTCTGGGACGAGGCGGAGAATCGATTGCACGTGCAAAAGGCCTTGATGGAGTACCTGCTGCTGGGGCGGATCGGCTGATGGACCCTGCCGAGCTGCTGCGCCTGGTGCGCGACACCGCCCACGACCTCTCCGACGAGACGGCGCTGCGCCGCGTCTACAGCACCGGCCCCGGCGAAACCTCGATCGTCAAGGTGGCCGACCACGTGCACCCGCTGTACCGGCCTTATATCGAGGCCTCCCCCTTCTGCGTGCTGGCGACGCTCGGCCCGCACGGGCTCGACACCTCGCCGCGCGGCGACGCGCCCGGGTTCGTGCAGGTCGCCGATGAACACACGCTGCTGCTGCCCGACCGTCGCGGCAACCAGCGCATCGATTCGATGCGAAACCTCGTGCACGACCCGCGCTGCGCGCTGCTGTTCCTGGTCCCGGGAGTCGGCGAGGCGCTTCGCGTCAACGGTCGCGCACGCATCAGCGCCCATCCGGCACTGTGCGAACGCTTCGCGGTGCAGCAGAGCGCGCCGGCTTCGGTACTGGTGATCACCGTCGCGAGCGTGTACTTCCAGTGTGCGCGGGCGATCAAGCGTTCCGGTCTCTGGGACGCCGCATCGCAAGTCGATCGCGGCGCGCTGCCGACGCCGGGCGCGATCCTCGAGTGCCTGAGCGGGCAGGCCATCGACGGCGGCGCCTACGATGCGGCGCTGCAGCCGCGGCAGGCGGCCACGCTGTACTGACGCGGCGCTTGACCCGACGACGGTCGTCGGGTTGACCATTCCGGCCCCACGATCCCCGGAGCCCGGGCAACTTGAACCCCCGCGGGGGGCGAGCCGGCCTGGCCCGGCCCTGGGGGTGCTCAGTAGGTCGACCGCCCGCCGGTGATGTCGAACACCGCGCCGGTGCTGAAAGAGCACTCCTCGCTCGCCAGCCAGGCGGCCATCGCGGCGATCTCGGCGACCTCGACGAAGCGGCCCATCGGGATCTTCGACAGCATGTAGTCGATGTGGCTCTGCGCCATCTGCGCAAACATCGCCGTGCGCGCCGCCGCCGGCGCGATGGCGTTGACGAGCACGCCCATCGTCGCGGTCTCTTTTGCGAGCGACTTGGTGAGCGCGATCAGCCCGGCCTTGCTGGCGCTGTAGTGAGAGGCGTTGGGATTGCCTTCCTTGCCCGCCACCGAGGCGATGTTGACGATGCGGCCGTAACGCGCGGCGATCATCTTCGGCACCACGTGCCGGCAGGTGAGGTAGGGCGCGATCAGGTTGACCTCGATGACCTGCCGCCACACTGTGGGGTCGAGCGCCCAGGTGCTGCCGTTGCCGCCGGTGATGCCGGCGTTGTTGACGAGGATGTCGATGCGGTCGAGCGCCGCGGCGGCCGCGGCCACGGCGGCGTCGTCGGTGAGCTCGAGCGTGCGCACCTGCACGGTGCCGAGCGTTCCGAGCGTGCGTGCCGCCTCGCCCAGCCGCGCGGCGTCGAGATCCCACAGCACCACCGCCGCGCCCGAGCGCAGGAAGCGCTCGGCGATCGCGTAGCCGATGCCCTGCGCGCCGCCGGTGATCACTGCGGTGCGGCCCTCGAGGTCGATCTGGTTCATGAATCCAAGCCCCTCAATGCCTGCGGCGCCGACTCGCGGCAGTCCTCGATGTACTGGCGGATGATGTCCTCGAAGCTCGCCTCCGGTTGCAGCCCGAGGCGCGCCGCGCGCGCCGCGGTGGCTCCGGTGGGCCAGTTGGCGACGATGCCGGCTATTGCGGAGTCGCGCTCGAAGCGCACGCGCGCCCTCACCTTCGGTCCGGCCACCGCCTCCAGCGCCGCCAGCATCTGCGCGACGGTGAGGTTGATCGCCGGCAGGTTCAGCGCAGTGCGGCCGCAGAAGGCCTCGCGGCTGGCTTCGTAGACCGCGACCAGCCCGTCCACGGTGCGCTGCACCGAGGTCAGCGGGTGCGAGACCTCGGGCGAGACCGGGCAGATCGCCTCCTCGCCGGCCAGCGGCTCGCGGATGATGCCGCTGAAGAAGGAACTCGCTGCGCCGTTTGGGCGGCCAGGGCGCACCGTCACCGTCATCAGCCGCGCGGCGCGGCCGTCGAGAAAACCCTTGCGCGTGTAGTCAGCGATCAGCTGCTCGCACACCAGCTTGTGGGTTCCGTAGCTGGTCTGCGGCGTCGGCACCGTGTCGTCGCCGACCACGCCTGGGAACGGGTACGCTGGGTCGGGCCCGAAGACCGCCACCGAACTCGAGAAGACCAGCGTCGCCGGCGCCTCGCCGCGATGCTGCACACGATGGCGCAGCGCGTCGAGCAGCGCGCGTGTGCTGTCGAGGTTGGACCGCAAGCCGAGGTCGAAGTCGGCTTCGCACTCGCCCGACACCGCCGAAGCGAGGTGGAAGACACCATCGAAACGCTCGTCGCGCAGCGCCTCGCACTGCGCGAGCAGCGGCCCCATGCGGCCTTCCACCCGGGAGTCGGCGAGCAGCGCCGCCGGCGCGGCGGCCTGGTCGGCCACCACCACGCGCTCGATCTTCCGCCCGCCGAGCGTGCCGCGCGCGAGCAAGGTCTTCACCAGGCGTGCGCCGACGAACCCGGCGCCGCCGGTCACCAGCAGCTTCATCACCGCTCTCCTTGCGGCCGGTGGGCCGCTGCCGTCAATGCTTGCATATACAATCCTTTCCGATGAGCCCGGTGGTCCCGCGCGGCTGCACCCACTTCAAGACGCGACAGCTGTCGCGGCTGCTGTCGCGCCACTATGACGCCGAACTCGCGCTCGCCGGGCTGAAGACGACACAGTACTCGCTGCTGGGGTCGGTGCTGCGGCTCGGGCCGCTGCCGCCGGGCGAACTGGCGCGCCGGATGGGGCTCGACGCGTCGACGCTGACGCGCAACCTGCAGCCGCTGGTGGCCGCCGGCTGGCTGCAGCAGGAGCCCGGTGCCGACGCCCGCACGCGCAGCATCTCGATCACCGACGCCGGCCGCGACAAACACGAGCAGGCGCGCCGGCACTGGAAGGCGGCGCAGCAGCGCATCAACTCGCTGCTCGGCACCGAGCGCGTGGCGGCCTTGCACACGCTGCTCGACGAGAGCACGGCGCTGCTCGAGACTGCTGGCGCGGCCGAGGGCTGAGAGGCCGTGAGCGAGGCCGCCGCCCAGCGCACGCGCGTGCTGCTGTCGGCACCGCTGGTGCCGACGTTGCTGAAGATGGCCAGCCCGAACGTGCTGTCGCTGGTCGCGGCGACGGTGGTCGTCGCCTGGGACGCCTGGCTGGTCGGGCGCCTCGGCGCCGATGCGCTCGCCGGGGTCGCGCTGGTGGTGCCGCTGTCGATGCTGATGGTGCAGATGTCCTCGGGCGCGATCGGCGGCACCGTCGCGGCGATGGTCGCGCGCGCGCTCGGGGCCGGGCAACGCGACCACGCCGAGCGGCTGGCGCAGCAGTCGCTGTGGGTGGCGCTGGCGATGGCGGCGGTGTTCACGACGGTCGTGCTCGGCTTCGGCCATGCGGTGTTCACCGGCTTCGGCGGCCGCGGAGCGGCCCTTGACGCCGCCCTCGCCTACGCCGGCGTGTGGTTCGCCGGCGCGCCGGCGATCTGGGTCACCAACATCCTCGCCGGCGTCGTGCGCGGCAGCGGCCAGATGCTGCTGCCGGCAGCGACGATGGCGTCGATCGCCCTCGGCCATGTGCTGCTGAGCCCGCTGCTGGTGTTCGGCGCCGGGCCCTGGCCCGGGCTCGGCATCGCCGGCGCCGCGGCGAGCACGGTGAGCTGCCATGCGCTTGCCGCGGTGGTGCTGGCCACCCGGCTGGCCGGCGGCGGCATCGGCATCCGGCTGCACCGGCAGGGCTGGCGGCCGCAGCCGGCGGTGCTGCGCAGCCTGCTCGCGTTGGGGCTGCCGACGGCGATGAGCCCGCTGCTCAGCAACGCCTGCATCGCCACCGCCACCGCGCTGATCGCCACCCACGGCACGGCGGCGCTGGCCGGCTTCGGGCTCGCAGCGCGGCTCGAGTACATCGTGCTGCCGATCGCTTTCGGCTTCGGCAGCGCCTTGACGACGCTGGTGGCCACCAACATCGGCGCCGGCCAGCGCGAGCGTGCGTTGCGTGCAGCGTGGACCGGCGCCGGCGTCGTCACCGCCCTGAGCGGCGCGATCGGCATCGCGGCCGCGCTCGCGCCCGGCTGGTGGATGAACCTCTTCACCGCCGACCCCGCGGTGCGCGAGTACGGCAGCCTCTACCTGCGTATCGCCGGCAGCTGCTACGGGCTGTTCGGGCTCGGGCTCGCGCTGTACTTCGCGTCGCAGGGCGCCGGCCGCATGTTCTGGCCGCTGGTCGGCAGCGTGTCGCGGCTGGCGGTGGTGGCCGGCGGCGGCTGGGTCGCGGTGACCTGGTTCCACTCGCAGGTGGGCGCGCTGTTCGCGGTGGTGGCGGCGGGCTTCGTCGTCTACGCGGCGATCATCGCCGCCGCCGTCTCGCTCGGGCGCTGGGCGCGCTAACGCGGCCATCACTCCTTGACCGCACCGGTCATCGCCGAGACGTAGTGCTCGACGAAAAAGGCGTAGAGAACGACGAGCGGCAGCGAACCGACCAGCGCGCCGGCCATCAGCGATCCCCAGCGGTACTGGTCGCCGTCGGTGAAGGCCGACAGGATGGCCACCGGCACCGTCTTCTTCTCGGCGCTGTTGATGAAGGTCAGCGCGTAGATGAACTCGTTCCAGCACAGCGTCAGGCAGAAGATCGACGCCGAGATCAGCCCCGGCACCGCCAGCGGCAGGATGATCTTCAGCAGGATCTGCCAGCGGCTGGCGCCGTCGACGAGCGCACATTCCTCCAGCTCGTAGGGGATGGTCTTGAAGTACCCCATCAGCAGCCAGGTCGAGAACGGGATCAGGATCGTCGGGTAGGTGAGGATCAGCGCAAACGGCGTGTCGAACAGCCCGTACTGGAAGACCACCGTCGACAGCGGGATGAAGAGGATCGACGGCGGCACCAGGTAGGCCAGGAAGATCATGCCGCCGACGAGATTGGCGCCGCGGTAGCGAACGCGTGTGATCGCGTAGGCCGCGAACACGCTTGCCACCAGCGACAGCAGCGTCGCCGCGACCGAGATGAACATCGTGTTCCACAGCCACTGCGGGTAGTCGGTGCGGAACAGCAGGTCGCGGATGTGTTCGAAGGTCGGCGCCACCGTCCAGAACGGGTTGTGGGTGTCGAGGTCGAGCAGATGCTCCTTCGGCTTGATGGCGGTGATCACCATCCAGTAGAAGGGAAACAGCAGCACGACGACGATCAGCGCCAGCGGCATGTACACCGTCACCACACGCTGCGGCAGCGTGCTGAGATAGCTCATGCCCTCGGTGTGATCGGCGGCGACGGGTTTCACGGCGGCTTCGCTCACGGCCTGCTCAGAAGCTGTGGACGAGCCCAGCGTGCCCGCGCCGGGGTGGCCAAGGGCCGTGCGCAAGGCGCGGTGCGCAGCCCGGGCCGGCCGCCCGGGCAAGCGGCGCAACACCGCGCACGGCCCTTGGGTACCCCGGCCCAAAGGGTGCGCCCCCACCAAGCGCCCACTCGGTGCTGCAAATGCTCGCCGTGCCGGCGGGCACGGCTGTGCTTTGCGCCTTGCTTGGGCGCTTGGTGGGGGCGCACGCGGGCACGCTGGGTTCGTTCACAGCTTCTCACTCTTCACCTTGCTGCCACCTGCGCCTTTGCAGCCCGAACCACGAGACCATGATCGCCGCCAGCAGGAACGGCACCATCGCGGTCGAGATCGCCGCCCCCTCGCCGATGCGGCCGCCGAGGATCGCGGTGTTGTAGCTCATCGTCGCCATCAGCTCGGTGGCGCCGGCGGGGCCGCCGTTGGTCAGCACCTTGATGAGCTGGAAGTCGGTGAAGGTGAACAGCACCGAGAAGGTCATCACGACAGCGATGATCGGCGTCAGCAGCGGATAGGTGATCTTCACGAACATCTGCCAGCGGGTCGCGCCGTCGAGTGTGGCCGCCTCGTACAGCGAGGGCGGCACCGTCTGCAGCCCCGCGAGCAGCGAGATCGCGATGAAGGGCACGCCACGCCAGACGTTCGCGAAGATCACGCTCCAGCGCGCGTTCCAGGCATCGCCGAGGAAGTCGACGTTGCCGCTGATCAGGCCGAGCTGGCGCAGGCTCCAGCTGATGATCGAGAACTGCGGGTCGAAGATCCACCAGAAGGCGATCGCGCTGAGCACCGTCGGCACGATGAACGGGATCAGCACGATCGCGCGGATGATGGCCTTGAACGGCAGGTGCTGGTTCAGCAGCAGCGCCAGGTAGAGCCCGAGCGCGAACTTCACGACGCTGGCGAAGAAGGTGTAGAAGAGCGTGAAGAAGACGGCCGTCTGGAACTTGGTGTCGCCGACGATCCAGACGTAGTTCTCGAGCCCGACGAAGTCGCCCGGGCGGCCGATCTTCGAGTCGGTGAAGCTCAGCCAGATGCCGAGCCCGAGCGGGTAGACCAGAAAGAGCAGCAGGAAGGCCGCCGCCGGCAGCATGAACAGCCAGCCGACCAGGTTGCGGTTGGCGCCCCAGCGCGCGAGGCGGTCGGACGACATCGGCGGCGCCTTCCCGTGCTCCGGTGCTGCCTTACCGGTAGATGCGCCGGGCCTGGCGCTCGGCGACGGCGATCGCTTCCTTCACCGTCGCGCGGCCAGTGGCCACCGAGGCGAACATGTCGAGCACGACGAAGTCGGCCAGCGCCGAGGCCGCCTTCTCGCCCACCGATCCCAGGCCGCCGGCGGTCAGCGTGCGCTTGGCGACATCGCGCACGAGGCTCAGCTTCGGGTCGCTCGTCCACACCTTGTTGGCGTCGTAGGCGTTGAGCGGGTGCGTGAGGTAGGCCACCGCCTCCTCGAGCCAGGTGTTGTAGTTTTCGGCCTCGAGCATGAAGGCCATGAAGGCCTTGCCGGCGTTCGGCACCTTGCTGTAGCGCATCAGCATCAGCGGGTACGCGATGTGGAACTCGGTCGGCTTGCCGACCGGACCGACCGGCCACAGCGCGTGGTTCATGTCGTCCATGACTTCCTTCATCTTCGCGTCGCCCTTGGCGGCGCCGGACTTCGCCGCGGCGTAGATCGAGACGCCGTTGTTGGTGAGCGAGACCTCGCCGGTGAGGAAGGCCTTGTTGTTGAAGGCGTCGTTCCACGACGCGGTGCCGCTGACGAAGGACTCGGACATCGTCTTCACGTACTCGAGCGCCTTCACGGTCTCGGGCGAGTCGATCACCACCTTGTCCTTGGCGTCGACGAGGTTGCCGCCATGCGCCCACAGCGCCCAGTGCACCCACGCGTTGCCGTCGCCCGAGGCGCGGCCGAGCGCAAAGCCGCCGGGCACGCTCTTGCCCTTCAGCGCCTTCATCAGTTCGAGGAAGCCGGCGGTGTCCTTCGGCACCTCTTTGAAGCCCGCCTTTTCGATCATGCTCTGGCGGTAGTTGATGACGTTGCCGTTGTAGGCCACGGGGATCGCGATCCACTTGCCGCCGCTCTTGCCGTAGGTCTCGGCGCTGGCGACCCAGCCGCCGTACTTCTTGCCGAGGTAGTTGGCGACGTCGCTGACGTCGACGCACTTGGTCGGGAACAGGTGCGGCAGCGAGTACAGGCCCCAGAAAAGGTCTGGGCCCTGGCCGGTGTTGGCCGAGACGCTGGCCTTCGGCTGCACGTCGTCGAGGCTCTCGTGGGTGACCTTGACCTCGACACCGGTCGCCTTGCTGAACGCATCGACCAGCTTCATGAAGCTGTCTTCCTCGGCCTGGATGAAGCGCTTCCAGCGCATCAGCGACAACTTGGCGCCCTTCTCGGGCTTGAACGGCGAACTCTGCGCCCAGGCGTTGGCCCACGCCAGCAGGTTGGCCGTGCCGGCGCCGGCCAGGGCGGCACCGGCCTTCAGCGCGGTGCGGCGGTTCAGGTTCTTCAATGGGCTCTGGATCATCGCTGTCTCCTGCTTCGGGCTCGGTGGGTTGGGGTGGATCTGCGGTGGAACAAGCGCGCGGGCGGCCTCAGATCCGGTGGCCGCTTTGGGGATCGAACAGGTGCACCTTGTCGGCGCGCGGCCGCAGCCGCACACGCTGGCCGGGCTTGAACTCGTGGCGCTCGCGGAAGACGCCGACGATCTCCTGCGCGCCCAGGCGAACGAAGACCTGCGTCTCGCTGCCGGTGGGCTCGACGACGACAACCTCGGCGTCGAAACCGCCGGGATCGCCATCGCCGCAAAGCTCGAGGTGCTCGGGGCGGATGCCGTAGACGACATCGCGTGCGGCACCGTTCGTCGCCGGCGGTGCGCCGACCCGGGCGCCGCCGGCAACCACAACCGCGCCGCCATCGAGCCGGCCGTCGATGAAGTTCATCGCCGGGCTGCCGATGAAGCCGGCGACGAAACGGTTCGCCGGCCTGTCGTACAGATCGAGCGGCCCGCCAGTCTGCTCGACGATGCCGTCGTGCATGACGACGATCTGGTCGGCCATCGTCATCGCCTCGATCTGGTCGTGGGTGACGTAGACGCTGGTGGTCTTCAGCCGCTGGTGAAGCTCCTTGATCTCGGTTCGCATCTGAACGCGCAGCTTGGCGTCGAGGTTGGACAGCGGCTCGTCGAAGAGAAAGACCTGCGGCTTGCGAACGATCGCGCGCCCCATTGCGACGCGCTGGCGCTGGCCGCCGGAGAGCTGGCGCGGGTAGCGGTCGAGCAGCGGCGTCAGGCCGAGGATGCCCGCCGCCTGGCCGACACGCTCGTCGACGGTGGCCTTCGGCGTCTTCGCCAGCGTCAGCGAGAAGGCCATGTTGTCGCGCACCGTCATGTGCGGGTAGAGCGCGTAATTCTGGAACACCATCGCGATGTCGCGCTGCTTCGGCGGCACCTGGTTGACGAGACGGTCGCCGATCAGCAGCTCGCCCTCGGAGATGTTCTCGAGCCCGGCCACCATTCGCAGCAGCGTGCTCTTGCCGCAGCCGCTGGGGCCGACGAGCACCGTGAACGAGCCGTCGGGGATCTCGATGCTGACGCCGTGCAGCACCTCCACCTCGCCGAAGCGCTTCTTCATCGAACGGATCGAGACCTTGGCCATGGTTGCGGGGTCAGGCGGGGTGGCGGCGCGGTGCGAGGCGCAGCGCCGGGGAGGCCACCGAGGGCAGCTTGCGGCGCGACGCCAGCACCTGGTCGATGTCCTCACGCGCGCTGTCGATCAGAACCAGGCTCGCGCGCTCGGCCTTGGCCGGGTTGCGCGCGATCACCGCGTCGAGCACGGCGCGGTGCAGCGGAAGTGAATCGGCCGGGCCGCGAGGGCGCGAGGTGCTGATCTCGAAGCTGGTGCGAAGCAGCGCGCCGAGCGCCTTGCTCATCTGCACCAGCATGCGGTTGTGCGCGGCACGCAGCAGCCCCTGGTGGAACGCGAGGTCGTGGCGGACGTAGTCGCCGCCCTGCTCGATGGAGTGCTTCATGCCGGCGTAGGCGGTCTCGAGCTCGGCGATGTCGTGCGCGGTGGCGCGTTCGGCGGCCATTCGAACCGCGGCCGGCTCGACGACGCGGCGCAGTTCCTGCAGGTCGCGCAGGAACTCGCGCGTCAGCCCGGCCTTGCTCTGCCAGGCGACGACGTCGGGGTCGAACCAGTTCCACTGCTCGGCCGGCAGCACACGGGTGCCGACCTTCGGGCCGGTGACGACCAGCCCCTTGGCGACCAGCGACTTCACCGCCTCGCGCACGACGGTGCGGCTGACGCCGAGCTCCTCGCACAGGGTCGGCTCCGGCGGCACCGATTGCCCGGGTGCGTAGCGGCCACCGACGATCGCCTCGCCCAGCTGGTCGAGCGTGTGGCCGTGGACGTTTTTGGGGGCCACCGTGATCACCCTCTGACGTACAAGGTCACCAGCGCATCGGGCCCGACCTGCCGGCTGCGATGGCCATGGAGCGTGGGGTCGAAGGTCGCCCCGTCGGGCAGCAGGTCGGCGACGAAGAAGGCTTCGCCGGGGCTGAAGAGGCGTGTGCTGCCGTCCTGCAGGCCGATCTCCATCCGCCCCTGCAGGATGAAGAGCCACTGCGCAACCCCGGTGCAGTGGAAGGCGCTGGCAAAGCCCGGCGGGCTCAGCCGCAGCTGCACACCGGGGCTGGCCATCAGCTCGGAGAGGAAGAGCATCGGCGCCTTCTCCTCGAGCGCGATCGACTCCTGGCGCCAGCGCGCGCGGCCGTCGGCGTCGGTGAAGAGCACATGCTTCGTGAAGGCGTGGGCCATCGTCAGATCACCGCCGTGAGGCCGCCGTCGACGTAGAGGATGTGGCCATTGACGAAGCTCGCCGCATCGCTGGCGAGGAACACCACCGCCGGGCCGAGTTCGGGCAGCTCGCCCCAGCGGCGTGCCGGCGTGCGCGCCTCGAGCCAGCGGTTGAAGGCCGGGTCGGCGGCGAGCGCGGCGGTGAGCTCGGTCTTGAAGTAGCCCGGGCCGATGCCGTTGACGGTGATGCCGTGCTGCGCGAGGTCGACCGCCATGCCGCGGGTGAGCATCTTCGCCGCGCCCTTGCTGGCCGCGTAGGCCGAGGTTCCCGGGCGCGCGATCTCGCTCTGCACCGAGCAGGTGACGATGATGCGCCCGCGGCGGCGCGGCACCATTCGCCGCGCCACCGCGTGGCCGACGACATAGAGCCCCTCGACGTTGGTGCGCAGCACCTGCTGCCAGTCGTCGAGCGCCAGCTCGTGGAAGGGCGCGCGTCGTGTCATGCCGGCGTTGTTGCAGAGGATGTCGATCGCGCCCCAGTTGCGCTCGATGGTGTCGACTGCCTCCTCCACCGCGCCGGCATCGCAGACGTCGAAGGCCCGCGCGTGCACCTTCAGGCCCTCTGCAGCGAGCTGCGTATGGGCGGCGGCCAGCCGCTCGCTGCCGCGGCCGTTGAGCACCACGGTGGCACCGGCCTGCCCGAGCGCGCGCGCGAACTCGAGCCCGATTCCCGACGACGAGCCGGTGACGAGCGCGAGCCGGCCGTCGAGGCGGAAAGTGCCGGGGCCGATGCTCACCGGACAAACCTCCGCGATGTGCGCTTCGGGGTGAGCGCTCGGGAGCGGCCCGGCGCGCTCATGCCTGCCCTTCGGCGCCACGGCGGCCGAGCTGCCGCAGCAGGTCGGCCACCAGCACAGCCGGTGTGCGGTCGATGTCGAGCGTGATCGCGTGCTCGTCGGCGGCCGGCGCCTCGAGCGCGGAGAGCTGGCTCGGCAGCAACGAGGCCGGCATGTAGTGCCCCGGCCGCGACGACAGCCGGGAGGCGATCAGCGCCGGGGCGCCGGTGAGGTGGACAAAGCGCACCTCGGGCGCTGCCTCGCGCAGCTGCTCGCGGTAGCAGCGCTTGAGCGCACTGCAGGCGACGACGACATCACCACGCGCTCCGCCGAGCCGTCGCGCGACGCGGCGCAGCCAGCCCTGGCGTTCGGTGTCGCCCAGCGCGATGCCGGCGGCCATGCGGCGGATGTTCTGCGGCGAGTGCAAGTCGTCCCCTTCCACGTAGAGAGCGCCGAGCGCTTCGGCCAGCGCCGCGCCGACCGTGCTCTTGCCACAACCGCTGACCCCCATCACGACGATGCGCAGCGGCTTCGGCGGCGGGGGCGGCGGCATCTCGGGCGCTTTGTTGGTCATATCGTATGACCATTGACTGGAGACAGGCTCCGGACTAACCCTGTCGGGTGCCACGAGGCCGGCAACGGCACCGGCGCGAGCCGGGCCTCACGCGGGGCGGAACTCCGGCGTCGGCGTCGGCAGCGGCTTGCCGGCGAAGTGCGCCGCGAGGTTGGCCTGTGCCAGGTCGGCCATCGCCTGGCGCGTCGCCGTCGTCGCGCTTCCGATGTGCGGCACCAGCACCACCTGCGGCAGCGCGATCAACCGCTCGGGAACACGCGGCTCGTTCTCGAAGACGTCGAGCGCGGCGCCGCCGATCACCCCCTTCTCGAGGGCGTCGATCAGCGCCGCCTCGTCGACCACCGAACCGCGCGCGACGTTGACCAGGATGCCCTTCTTGCCCAGCGCGGCCAGCACCTCGGCGTCGATCAGCTTGCGCGTCGCCGCGCCGCCGGGCGTGATGACAACCAGGAACTCGCTGCGTTCGGCCAGCGCCTTCGGCGCCGGAAAGAAGGCATAGGGCAGCCCCGACTTCGCGCTGCGCGCGGTGTAGGCGATGTCCATGCCGAAGGCGAGCGCGCGCTTCGCGATCGCCTGGCCGATGCGGCCCATGCCGACGATGCCGAGCCGCGCCCCCGACATCTTGCGCTGCAGCGGCATCGCACCCTGGAGCCACCTGCCCTCGCGAACGTAGCGGTCGGCGGCCGGCAGCTGGCGAGCGGCGCACAGCATGAGGCCGATCGCGAGGTCGGCGACGTCGTCGTTGAGCACGTCGGGGGTGTGCGTGACGACGGCGCCCTGCGCCTTGCAGGCGGGGACATCGATGCCGTCGTAACCGACCCCCATCACGCTGACGATCTCGAGCGCCGGCAGCCGCGCCACCAGCTCGGCGCCGAGCTTCGACTCGCCGCTGGCCGCCACCGCGCGGACCTGCGGCGCGATGCGGTCGAAAGCCGCCGGGTCGGTCTCGTGCAGCCGCTCGTGAACGGTGTAGGCGGCCTGCAGCTGCGGCATCCACAGCGGCGACAGCCGCGACGCGGTGAGGACGTGGATCGGGGACATCGGCGTGGGACCTTTCGCGCCGCTCAGCGGCAGCCGGCTAGGGTGCGGACCGATGGCCGGCCCAATCGTCATACCATAGCATCAGAGGTCGCCCCATCACCTCGGGAAAGCCAGAAAGACCATGAACACCAAGCGGCGCAAGGCGCCCCACGAGCTGCGCAGCCAGCAATGGTTCGGGCGCCAGGACCGCGACGGCTTCGCCTACCGCAGCTGGGTCAAGGGCAAGGGCGTGCCGCACGACCAGTTCGACGGCCGGCCGGTGATCGGTATCTGCAACACCTTCAGCGAGCTGACGCCGTGCAACTCGCACTTCCGCACGCTCGCCGAGCAGGTGAAGATCGGCGTCTACGAGGCCGGCGGCTTCCCGCTCGAGTTCCCGGTGATGAGCCTCGGCGAGACGCTGCTGCGGCCGACCGCGATGCTCTACCGCAACCTGGCGAGCATGGACGTCGAGGAGAGCCTGCGCGGCAACCCGGTCGACGGCGTGGTGCTGCTGATGGGCTGCGACAAGACGACCCCGAGCCTGCTGATGGGCGCCTCGAGCGTGAACCTGCCGACCATCGGCGTCAGCGGCGGGCCGATGCTCAACGGCAAGTGGCGCGGCCAGGAACTCGGCAGCGGCACCGGCGTCTGGAGCATGAGCGAGCAGGTGCGCGCCGGCACGCTGAAGCTGGCCGACTTCTTCGAGGCCGAGAGCTGCATGCACCGCAGTCACGGCCACTGCATGACGATGGGCACCGCGAGCACGATGGCCAGCATGGTCGAGGCACTCGGCATCGGGCTGCCCGGCAACGCCGCCTATCCGGCGGTGGACGGCCGGCGCAACGTCATCGCGCGCGAGGCCGGACGCCGCATTGTCGAGATGGTCCACGAGGACCAGACGATTTCGCGGGTGCTCACCCGCGAGGCCTTCGAGAACGCGATCCGCACGCTGGCCGCGATCGGCGGCAGCACGAATGCGGTAATCCACCTGATCGCCATCGCCGGGCGGCTGGGCGTGCCGCTGACGGTGGACGACTTCGAGCGCCTGGGCAGCGAGATGCCCTGCCTGGTGAACCTGCAGCCGAGCGGGCAGTACCTGATGGAGGACTTCTGCTACGCCGGCGGCCTGCCCGCGGTGATGAAGGAGATCGCGTCGACGCTGCACCTGGGCGCCGTCACGGCCAACGGCCGCACGGTGGGCGACAACATCGCCGATGCGCAGAACTTCAACCCCGAGGTCATCAAGACGATGGCCGCCCCCTTCAAGGAGAAGGCCGGCATCGCGATCCTGCGCGGCAACCTCGCACCGCGCGGCGCGGTCATCAAACCGAGCGCGGCAACCCCGGCGCTGATGCAGCACACCGGCCGCGCCGTGGTGTTCGAGGACAGCGACGACTTCCACCGCCGCATCGACGACGAAAACCTCGACGTCGACGAGAGCTGCGTGCTGGTGCTGAAGAACTGCGGCCCCAAGGGCTACCCCGGCATGGCCGAGGTCGGCAACATGCCGCTGCCGCCGAAGGTGCTGAAGAAGGGCATCACCGACATGGTCCGCATCAGCGACGCGCGAATGAGCGGCACCGCCTATGGCACCGTGGTGCTGCACACCAGCCCCGAGGCCGCCGCCGGCGGGCCGCTGGCGCTGGTGAAGAACGGCGACCGGATCACGCTCGACGTGGCGGCACGCAGGCTGCACCTGCATGTCGACGACGCCGAGCTCGAACGCCGCCGCGCCGCATGGTCACCCCCCGAGCCGCCGCTGCACAGCGGCTACTGGAAGCTCTACATCGACCATGTGCTGCAGGCCGACGAAGGCGCCGACCTCGACTTCCTGCGCGGCCAGCGCGGGGCCTTCGTGCCGAAGGACAACCATTGACCGGGCACAGCCGGGTCGGGTTGCGGCGCAGGCTCACAACGCGGAGCGATGTGGGCCGGAGCCACAACCGATCCCGGCGGAGCCCGGTCGGTGGTTGCGGCGCAGGGTCACGTCGCAATGCGATGTGAGCCGCAGCCACAATCACCCTCATCCTGGCCATCACCCAGGCCGCCGCGGAGAATCGCCCCATGTCGCCAACGAAGTTCGCCGTCGTCACCGGTGCCGGCTCCGGCATCGGCCGCGTCTGTGCCCTCGGCCTGCTGAACGAGGGCTGGAGCGTCGCACTGCTCGGCCGTCGTATCGACGCGCTGAAAGCCACCGCCGAGCTGGCCGGCGACGCCGCGCCTCGTGCGCTGCCGATCGCCTGCGATGTCGGCGTCGAGGAGCAGGTGGTGGCCACCTTCGCGCAGGTCGAGAAGGCCTTCGGCCGGCTCGACCTGCTGTTCAACAACGCCGGCATGGGCCTGCCGGCGACCACGCCGGACCTCGTCAGCGGTGCCGACTGGCGGCGCATCGTCGACGCCAACCTCAACGGTTCCTTCTACTGCCTGTCGCAGGCCTTCCGCATCATGAAGGCGCAGCAGCCGATGGGCGGGCGCATCATCAACAACGGCTCGATCTCGGCCTATGCACCGCGGCCGGGGTCGATCGGCTACACCGCCACCAAACACGCCGTCAGCGGGCTGACGAAGACCGCGGCGCTCGACGGCCGGCCGTATGACATCGCGGTCGGGCAGATCGACATCGGCAACGCCGCCAGCGAGATGACCCAGCGCATGACCCAGGGCGTTCTGCAGGCCGACGGCAGCATGCGCCCCGAGCCACGAATGGACCTTTCGGCGGTGGTCGACGCCTTCATGACGATGGTGCGCATGCCGCTCTCGGCCAACATGTTGTTCGTCAACGTGATGGCGACCAAGATGCCGTTCGTCGGCCGCGGCTGATGGGCAGCGCGGTAAGCCGGCCGCGCCGACGATGAAGACCGCGGTCGTCACCGACCTGCACGCCAACCGCGAGGCCGTCGAGGCCGTGCTCGCGCATGCCGAGGATCAGGGCACCGACCGCTACGCGCTGCTCGGCGACTTCGTCGGCTACGGCGCCGATCCGGCATGGGTGGTCGACCGCGTTCGTGCGCTCGCCGAAGCCGGCGCGGTGGTCGTGCAGGGCAACCACGACCTCGCCACGGTGCAGGGGGCGTCACCGAACATGCGGGCGGAGCCGCGCCTGGTGATCGAGTGGACCCACTCGCAGCTCGACGTCGCGCAGCTCGACTTCCTGGCGACGCTGCCGCTCACCGTCTGCAGCGGCGAGGTGCTCTACGTGCACGCCAACGCCTGGGCCCCGGACGAGTGGGACTACATCATGCTGCGCGGGGAAGCCGCGCGCAGCCTGGCGGCGACGCCGCAGCGCATCACCTTCTGCGGCCACATGCACGAGCCGGCGCTGTACCGGATGTCGCCCAAGGGCCGGGTCAGCGAGACCTCGCCCACTTCGGGCGCGACGATGGTGCTGCTCGCACCGCTGCAGTGGCTGGCGATCCCCGGCTCGGCGGGCCAGCCGCGCGACGGCAACCCGGCCGCCGCCTACGCGCTGTTCGACGACGAGATCGACACCGTGACCTTCTGGCGCGTGCCTTACGACCACGCCGCCGCGGCGGCAAAGATCCGCGCCGCCGGGCTCCCGCCGGCACTTGCCGAACGGCTGGCGTACGGGCTGTGATCACCCGCCACGCAGGCGCTGCGGCCCGAAGCGGCCGGCTCGCCCGTCCCGGGCGCGTGGGCTGCGTGTTGGCGGCGAAGGCACCTTGTCATCCACCCCCCACGCGTTCGTCGAGCAGGCCGAGCACGGCCGTGGCCATTCGTTCGGCCGCGCCGCGGTGGGCGGCTGCGAAGGCCCCGGCCCGCGCGGCCATCGCGCCGCGGGCCACCGGGTCGCGGGCGAGCACCGCGGCACGCTGCACCGCGCGCTCGATGCCGGCCAGCCGCTCGGCGGCCCCGGCGGCGAGCGCGTCCTCGGCAGCCTGAGCGAAGTTGAAGGTGTGCACGCCCATCAGCAGCGGGCAGCCGCAGGCGGCGGCTTCGATCAGGTTCTGGCCGCCCAGCGGTGCGAAGCTACCGCCGAGCAGCGCGACATCGGCGAGCGCGTAGTACATCGGCATCTCGCCGAGCGAGTCGCCGACCCAGACGTCGGCGGCGTGCACCTCGAGCGGCGGCATCGCTCCGAAGGTGCTGCGTCGCGCCACGGTGCCGAACGATGCCGCGAGTGCAGACACTTCGTCGAAACGCTGCGGATGCCGCGGCACGATCACCAGCAGCGGCCGCGGTGCCGGCAGCGCGGCGAAGGCGCGCACGAGCGCGGCCTCCTCGCCCTCGCGCGAGCTGGCCATCAGCACCACCGGACGCGCCAGCGCCGCCCGCCAGGCACGGCCGCGCCCGCTCAGCGAGGCATCGGGCTGCATGTCGAACTTCAGGTTGCCAGCCACCTGAACCGCACCGACGCCGGACTGACGCAACCGCAGGGCGTCGGCCTCGGTCTGCGCCAGCGTGCAGTTCAGCGCCGCAAGCGCCGGCTGCATCAGCCACCGCAGCCGCTCGCCCTTGCGCTGGCTGCGCGCCGACAGCCGCGCGTTGGCCAGCACCAGCGGCACCCGGGCCTCACGTGCGGCCACCAGGAGATTGGGCCAGATCTCGGTCTCCATCAGCACCCCGGCCGCCGGCCGGTGGTGGCGCAGGAAGCGGCGCACGGCGCCCGGGGTGTCGTACGGCAACCAGACCTGCAGGTCGCCCGGCCGCAGCAGCGAACGGCCGGCCTCGCGGCCGGTGGCGGTGCCGTGCGTCAGCAGCAGCCGCAGACCCGGGCGGCGCCGGCGCAGCGCGTCGACCAGCGCCGCAGCGGCGCGGGTCTCGCCCAGCGACACCGCATGCAGCCACAGCGGCGCCGGTCCGGCATCGCTGCCGCGCAGATAGATGCCGAGCCGCTCGCCCCAGGCGGAGCGGTATGGTGGCTCGCGCAGGCCGCGCCACCACAGGCGTGCCAGGTAGGCTGGCGTCGCCAGCCGCAACAGCAGCGAATAGGCGGCGAGGGCGAGCGCGGCGGACACCTCAAACCCAAGCCGGGCTGGCGCGCCCAGCCGAGGAATGCCGCGGATCCGGCTTCGCCGGTCCGCGGGCATTGCCCCCACGGGGGGCAGCGACCGAGAGGGAGCGTGGGGGCACTCAGTGAGCCGCGGCCACCTGCGCGCCGGGCTTCACCGCACGCAGCGCGTCCATCATCTGCGCTTCGATGCGCTGAAGCGCCTCCGGTGTGTGGCCCTCGAAGCGCAGCACGAGCACCGGGGTGGTGTTGCTCGCGCGGACGAGCCCGAAGCCGTCGGCGAAGTCGACCCGCAGCCCGTCGATGGTGCCAACCTCACCACCGGCGAAGACGAGCCGGCCGTCGGCCACGCGCGCCAGCAACTCGGCCACCACGCGGTGGTGTTCACCTTCCGCGCAGGGCACGTTCAGCTCGGGGGTGGAGAAGCTCGTCGGCAGCGCGTCGAGCACCGCGCTCGGGTCGGCATGGCGCGACAGGATCTCGAGCAACCGCGCCGCGGTGTACATCGCGTCGTCGAAGCCGTACCAGCGCTCGCCGAAAAAGAGGTGCCCGCTCATCTCGCCGGCGAAGGGCGCGCCGGTCTCGGCGAGCTTGGCCTTGATCAGCGAGTGCCCGGTTTTCCACAGCAGCGGCACGCCGCCCGATTCGCGGATCACCACCGGCAGCCGCTGCGAGCACTTGACGTCGAAGATCACCGTCGCACCGCGGTGGCGCGACAGGATGTCGCGCGCGAAGAGCATGATCTGGCGGTCCGGGTAGATGATGTTGCCGCCGCGCGTGACGACGCCGAGGCGGTCGCCGTCGCCGTCGAAGGCGAGGCCGAGTTCGGCCTCGGTGGCGTGAACGACCTTGATCAGGTCGGCCAGGTTCTCGGGCTTGCTCGGGTCCGGGTGGTGGTTCGGGAAGTCGCCGTCGACACGGCTGTAGAGGTCGACCACGTCGCAGCCGAGCGCACGCAGGATGGCCGGCGCGCTGGCGCCGGGGATGCCGTTGCCGGAATCGACCACCACCTTCATGCGCCGCGCGAGCCGGCAGTCGCGCACGATGCGGTGCGTGTACTCGGCGCCGATGTCCATCGCCGCGATGCGGCCCTTGCCGGTGGTGTAGCGCTCGGCCTCGATGCGCTGCTGCAGCCGCTGGATCTGCTCGCCGTAGATCGCGCGGCCGCTCATCACCATCTTGAAGCCGTTGTAGTCCTTCGGGTTGTGGCTGCCGGTGACCTGGATGCCGCTTGCGCATCCATGCCGGCCGCGGGTGGCGGCCACGTAGTACAGCATCGGCGTCGTCACCGGGCCGAGGTCGACGACGTCGAGCCCGGTCGACGCGAGCCCGCGCGCCAGCGCCGCGCACAGCCCGGGCCCGGAGAGTCTGCCGTCGCGTCCGACCGCGACCGCCTTTTGCCCTTCGGCCCGTGCCTCGGAGCCGAAGGCGCGGCCGAGGTGCTCGGCGAAGGTCTCGTCGATGGTCTGCCCGACCACGCCACGGATGTCGTAGGCCTTGAACGCCGAGGGGGTGACTTGCATGCGGGTCGGGCTGGCAGTGAGCGAGGCGCGGATTGTAGGCAGCGCGCCCCAGCCGCCCGGGCGTGGCTGCTGTCGATCCGGCGCCCGTGCTGGCTGTTCGTCGGCGCGGCCGTGCACCGGCGTCCCGGCGCTGCCTACACTGCGCCGCACCTGCACCCACACGGATCCGACCGATGCCAAACACGCTCGACCGCCGCCTTCTCGCCGCCTCGTGGCGAGGCTGGATCGCGGGCGAGCTCGATCCCCCCGGGCCCTATGCGCTGCAATGGCTGTGGACGCTGCTGCTCTGCGCCGGCGTGGCCACGGTGTTCACGCTGCTCAGCTGGATGGTCTTCAATCCGCGTGGGGCCTGGGGCACGCCGGCGGCGTGGGCGATTGCCTACGGCCGCCACCTCGTGGTCTGCCTGACGATCGGCGCCACCATCCAGCTGCTGTACGACCTTGGCGGTCGGCTGGTCGGCGGCCGGCCGGCGTGGCAGCGGCTGGCCGGCTGGCAGCGCACGCTGTTCATGGCCGGCGTGCCGCTGCTCGGCGTGGCCGTCGGCTGGCCCGCGGGGCTGATGCTGGCGGGATACGACTTCGTCGGCTGGGTCGGCCAGCCGGCCCGGCACCGCGCGCTCGCCGGCGGGCTCGCGATCGCGCTGCTGTCCACCTTCGCGATACAGCAGCTGTTCGCCGCCGGCGCGCGCCGGCGCGAGGCCGAACACCGGGCGACCGAGGCGCAACTGCGGCTGCTGCAGGGGCAGATGGAGCCGCACTTCCTCTTCAACACGCTCGCCAACGTCGACGCGCTGATCGACAGCGACCCGGAGAAGTCGCGCCGCATGCTGCAATCGTTCACCGAGATGCTGCGCGCCTCGCTCGGCCAGCTGCGGCGCGACGAATGCCCGCTCGACGACGAGCTGGTGCTCGCCGGGCACTTCCTGCGGCTGATGCAGTTCCGCATGGAACAGCGGCTTCGCTTCACGATCACCGCCAGCGATGCGGCTCGCCGCGTGCCGGTGCCGCCGCTGCTGCTGCAGCCGCTGGTCGAAAACGCGGTGGTGCATGGTCTGGAGCCTCGCGTCGATGGGGGCGCGGTCACGGTCGATGCCGCGGTCGACGACGGGCGGCTCGTCGTCACGGTGCGAGACGAAGGTCGCGGGGCCCCACCCACGGCGCCGCAGCCGGGCAACGGCATCGCGCTGGCCAACCTGCACGAACGGCTGCGCGCGCGCTACGGCGGCGCTGCGACGCTCGACATCCAATCCGGCCCCACCGGCACGACGGCAACGCTGCGGTTGCCGGCACGGACGCCGACATGACGACGGCACTCGTGGCCGACGACGAGCCGCCGCTGGCGCGCCAGCTCGCGGCGCGGCTCGAACGGCTGTGGCCGGGGCTGCAGATCGTCGCCATCGCGAACAACGGCATCGAGGCCGCCGAGCGCATCGCGGCGCTGCAGCCCGACCTCGCCTTCCTCGACATCCGCATGCCGGGCATGAGCGGCATCGAGGTCGCCGAGGGCATCGAGTGCCGCACCCGCGTCGTCTTCGTCACCGCATTCGACAGCCACGCGATCGAGGCCTTCGAGCAGGCGGCGCTCGACTACGTGCTGAAGCCGGTGTCCGACGAACGCCTCGCACGCACCGTAACCCGGCTGCAGCAGGCCACGGCCCGCGGCGACGACGACGAACGGCTGCTGGCGGCGATCGAGCGTCTGCGCCCGGCGGCCGAACCGGCACCGCGGCTGCACTGGATCCGCGCCAGCAGCGGCGGGCTGACGCACCAGATCGCCATCGACGAGGTGATGTACTTCGAGTCCGACGAGAAGTACACGCTCGTCTTCACGCCCGGCGCCGAACACCTGATCCGCACCCCGATCGCCGAGCTGCTGCCGCAGCTCGACCCGGCGCGCTTCTGGCAGATCCACCGCTCGGCGGTGGTCAACCTCGCATTCGTTGCCGGCACCCGCCGCGACGACGCCAGCCGGCTCTACGTGCGGCTGCGCGACAGCGGCCGTGAATTGCCAGTCAGCCGCGCCTACGTGCACCGATTCAAGGCCATGTGATCGGCACGCGGGAGTCCGAGCGACAGGTCCGAAAACGGCCGGTCGCGACCCGGGCGCGACCTATCATGGCCGGCATGGTGCTCGACCCCGACTCGGCCTATCTGGCGGTGAAGGCGCGTGATGCGCGCTTCGACGGCCGGCTGTTCGTCGGCGTCACCACCACCGGCGTCTATTGCCGGCCGGTGTGCCGGGTGCGCACGCCGCGGCGCGAGAACTGCCGCTTCTTCGATACCCGCGCGCAGGCCGAGGCGCAGGCCTTCCGGCCGTGCCTGAAGTGCCGGCCCGAGATCGCGCCCGGGCTGTCGCACATGGATTCGTCGCAGCAGCTCGCCGACACCGCGGCGCGCTGGATCGAGCACGCGGTTCACGCCGCGCAGCCGGTGTCGCTGCCGTCGCTCGCGGCGCGGCTCGGCGTCACCGACCGCCACCTGCGGCGCATCTTCCAGGCCGCGCACGGCGTCGCGCCGCACGAATACCTGACGACGCAGCGGCTGCTGCTCGCCAAGCAGCTGCTGACCGACACCACGCAGCCGGTGACGCAGGTGGCGCTGGCAAGCGGCTTCGCGAGCCTGCGCCGCTTCAACGCCGCGTTTGCCGAGCGTTATCGCCTCAGCCCGAGCCGGCTGCGCCGCGAGCGCGGCGGCGAGGCGAGGCCGAGCGCGCACCCGCTGCGGCTGGCCTACCGGCCGCCGTACGACATCGAGGCCGTGCTCGGCTTCTTCGCGCAGCGCTGCCTGGCGGGGGTCGAGCAGGTGCAGGGCCACGAGATCCGCCGCACCGTCGGCTGGCACCACGGCGGCCGCCAGCTGACCGGCTGGCTGACGATGCGCTTCGTTCCCGATCGCCACGAGGTGCACGTGGGCGCGGCGCCGAGCCTGGCGCCGGCGCTCGGCGCGCTGCTGCAGGCGGTGCGGGCGGCGCTCGATCTCGACGCCGACCCGGCGCTGATCGACCCCGTGCTGTCGCTGCTGCCAGGCCCGGCACGCGCCGGCACGCGGCTGCCGGGGGCGATCTCGGGCTTCGAGACCGCGGTGCGTGTCGTGCTCGGCCAGCAGGTCACGGTGAAGGCGGCGCGCACGCTGACCGAGCGCCTCGTGCAGCGCTTCGGAACCCCGGTGGCGACGCCGTTCGAGGGGCTGACGCATGTCTTTCCCGATGCCGACACGCTGGCCGCGGCGCCGGCCGACGAGATCGGCTCGCTCGGCATCGTGCGCCAGCGGGTTCGCGCGCTGCAGGCGCTGGCCGCCGAGGTGGCGGCCAGCCGCATCGAGCTGCACCGCGGCGCGCCGCTGGCACCGACGCTCGATGCGCTGCGCGCGCTGCCCGGCATCGGCGAATGGACGGCGCAGGTGGTCGCGATGCGCGCCCTCGCCTGGCCCGACGCCTGGCCGGCGAGCGACATCGGGCTGATGAACGCGCTCGGCTCGCGCGATCCGAAGCAGATCACGGCGCTCGCCGAGCCCTGGCGGCCATGGCGGGCCTATGCGGTGATGCGGTTGTGGGATCAGCTTGAGAGGGCACCTATTGATCCGGCACGATGAAGTCTTCACGCCGCGTACTTGACGATGGGGTCTTGGAAGTAGCTCCGGACCCGATCGTGATTGGCTGCGATGAATTGCATGTGCTCATCGGCCGCGGCGCGCAGTT